>Ga0182004_10000047_pt1 | contig 42191 bp, 27 predicted proteins | sample Sormic07211540_1_FD_120479 | JGI IMG/M metagenome (GOLD analysis project Ga0182004, IMG submission 120479) | Endophyte microbial communities from Sorghum bicolor roots, Mead, Nebraska, USA - 072115-40_1 MetaG | ecosystem: Host-associated > Plants > Roots > Unclassified | place: USA: Nebraska...
GAGTAATTGACCAAACTACTACTCCAGGCACTATACTTAGCAGTTTCAGAAATGAAATGGAGTAGTGGTACTCCAAGCACTATACTTAGTAGTTTCAGAAATGAAATGGAGTAGGCTTGGTTTCAGAAAAGCACGGCATTCACAACTTAGCAGCATCTGTGCCACAAAAAAGGCATCATCAATCCATTTCAAATGTGACAACTGACAAACATCCATGAGTGAGCCGCGCGGCAGCACACACTAATTATTTTCTTATTTCTTAATGGAACCTGATTATTTTCATATTGAGGCATAATCACAGTCCACCAAAAACAGGCTAGTAGACGCGCGGCAACGCCGCGCGTAGTTTCTAGTCCCTGCTGAAAAAGGTTTGTACCCTCCCTCTCGTGATGTTACGTGCAACCAAACGGTCGGCATCAGGTGAATGCCAAGAGCCCTAGACGTTCACTTCACCCAACTATATATAACAGGTACACTCCGTACTCCACCGAAACGCAACTTTTAGCTGACAATGGATAATGGAGTCCACACAAGCACGACCTTTTTATTCTTCCTTTTTGAACGTAAAACACGTTCTTTTTATTCAGCAACGAAGAAAACAAAAAGGGACGTCCCAAACAGCAAGCAATACAGCGTCATGATTCTTATCCCAATGACCCAATCCGGAGAAGCGCTATTACCATGAGTCTGACAGTCATTATCAGACGTCGCATGTAAGCCACAGCGGCTCGTCGAACTGGCCCAACGCGTCCTCCCCGGCGGGTGGGCCAATCGCCAGCGACTCCAGCCCGAGCCCGGCGGAGGCAGGCCCCCACGCCGGCGTGCCGTTCTCGTAGGCGTTGCAGGTGAGGCGGCGCAGGCCCGAGCCGTCGAGGCGGCACACGTACAGGTCCCCGTACGGCTGGAACTGGTTGGGCCCCGAGATGGGCTCCGCCACGACGCTGCCCAGGTTGGCCGTGAACAGCAGCCACTGCGAGTCTGGGCTGAAGCACACGTGGTTGATCCGCTCCTTGTCCGCCTCCGCGCTGCCCTCCGGCCCGGCCACGTACACGCGGCGCAGCCCGGAGCCGTCGGGCCGCACCAGGTAGATGCTGAACACGGCCGGGTTCGCCGGGTCGTGCCGGTTCGACGAGAACGCGATCAGGCTCCCGTCCGGCGACCAGCTCGGCATCGTGTCGATCCACTCGCCCTCCGTCAGCCGCAGGACGCCTCCGTCCTCGCCGCGCGCCGTGTCGACGACGTACAGGTTCTTGTGCCCCGTCCGCCCCGACCGGAACACCAGCCACCGCCCGCACGGCGACACCGCCGGGAACGCGTCGTTGCCGGCCTCCGGCCGAGTCAGCGGCCTCACCGTCGCGACGCCCACCTCCACGCGGCTGTCGTCGTCCGTGAGGTCGGCCGGGTCGAACTCCACGCGCGCGATCCGGACCGTCGCCTTCGTGGTCTCGAAGATGGGGCCCATGGATGTGAACACCACCCCGGGCTCCGTCGGGCTCCAGGTGGTGTAGAACAGGTTGGGCTCCTTGCTCACCGTCCACCGCTTGGAGCCGTCGGAGCGGAGCACCCTGATGCCCGGCGTCATGAAGAAGTCGCCGTTCACGGCGAGGTGCGCCGCGTCGGGGGAGAAGGACGGGAACGTGCCGTACACGCGGAGCATCCGGATGGACGGCACGGGGCTCCGCACCGGCTGCAGGTGCGGGACTAGCGCGTCGCCGGGGGCCCCCGCGCCGCGGAACCGGTGGTACCCGAGGCGCGCGCCCGACGGCGAGAAGAAAGGGTTGTAGTGGTGGAGGCCCGGGTTGAGAAGCTCCGTGAGCGGGGAGAAGCGCTCCATCTCGAGGTCGAAGAGCTCCACGTGGCGCTGCGCCCGGCCTTTCCGCCGCGTGGCGACCGCGATCCACCGCCCGCCGCCGGCGGCAGCAGGCGCGGCGGGGGTGAAGCAGTGCAGCCCCGGTGGGGTGACGCGGCGCTCGGGCCCCGTGGGCTGGAGCGTGTCCGGGGAGACGCCCACGCGGAAGACGCTCCACCACCCGTCGTCCGCGACGCGGTGGAAGAAGAGCGCGCTGTCGCCGTGCCACGCGGGCCACCCACCCCGCGGTGCCACGACGGCGCGGCGGGACGGGTCGGCCGCGCGGAACACGGCCACCTCCGTCTCCAGGACGCGGAAGTCGAACGCCCAGGGCCGGTCGCCGTATGACGCGACGGCGATGAGGTCGCCCGAGGCGGACACGGCGGGGCTCATGTCCACGACGCCGCGCGGCGTGAGCCTCTCCGGCTCCGCCTTCCGCTCGCCCACCCGCGCCGCGTACACGGCCGCCCAGCTCTGGAACGTCCGGTCCGGCTTCTCGTGCGCGGAGACGAAGTACACCCGACCGCCGCGCACCGTGGGGCGGTCATGGAACAGGCTGCCCTCCGCGGCCGGGAGCGGCTCGGGGCGGTCGGATTCGGACCCCGGCGGCCGGGAGAGGAACAGGCTCGCTGCTCCCGTCCGCTCGGACACGAACGCGACCGCGTCGCCAGCGTCGTCCGCGAACTGGGCGTTGAAGTTGACGGAGACGCCGTCCGTGTGGCGCCGCTCGTCGAGCTCCTGAGCGGAGACGCCGGCCTCGGCCTCCGCGGACGCGGGCGTAGGGACGGCGACGGAGAAGACGTCGAAGCCGAAGTTGGTGACGCCGACGGACGCGAAGACGATCGTGCCCGTGGGCTCCATCGTGATTTGGGGGCTTGGGGCCTTGGGGGAGTGACTGGTGGGTGGCGCGATGTGCTGACGCTGCTGGAGGGAGCGGGAGCTGTCAGCTGCTGTGACTGCCTCTGGAAGTGTGGAGTGTGTGAAGCGCAGTGCTGTGCGTGGCCGTATTTGTAGGTTGGTGGTGGGTCCACGTGAGGGAACGCTATCTGTTTGGAATTGATCGGCGTGTGGACTGTGACTGTTGGAGTGGTTGTCGGGCCACTACTGCCGTGATGGAGTGTGCGTGTGCGTGGCTAGCTGGCGCCGGCGGGTGTGAACGAACGTGTGCAAAGGGGAATCTGTGGATCACGTAGCCGTGCACAACCCGATCCCTCGATTATTAGGCCCGCCTGACGGCCTGGGCACTGACAGTATTATTGTCCGCAGCTCCCTCGTGACAACTGACAACTGATGATACACACCGATCGGTTTAGCAAAAAAAAAAAAAACGTAGCACAGTCAGTCAGTCAGTATAGCTAAAAAATTGTTGTTATTCATCGTAACCGGACAGCTAAAACGTTTTTTGATGGAAGAGGTTTATTAGCTTCTACGCAAGTGCTGTAGTCAGGGAACGTGTTGAAGGACGTGGAAAGTCTAGCGGCGATGCCATGGCCCATGGAGGTGTGTGTGAACACAAAGGAGCGACAGGCAAAGTGGCCAGATTCGAGTTTTGGTCAGGCCGCCAAGGAGGACACACAAGTTAAAAAGATCAATCCTGTGTCATCGTGTGAGCTTGCTTGGCAAGAAACACTCCATAATCACGCTGTGACTGACTAGCTTATCTGCTAATAAACCATCCCATGCATGTTACGCCGCCGAGAAACATTTTCGTGATTCGGTGATTGTGATCTCCCTGCCTCGATCTGCTTTTTACGCAGGGGCGTCAGCGTCCATGAGGCGGTGATCTTGCTGTCATGTGAACGCAGGCTCATCGTCGGAGGATTCCAATTTTGGTCAAAGCCTCGAAGTGCAATGCCAGATGCCCTCGGCCCTCGGAGTCGGGTTCGGGTCACCTGTTTCCTCCTGTACGTGGGTCAAGGAATTGCTGTGTTGGGTCTTGGTTAGTTTCCAAAAAAATTTGCAAAATTTTTCAGATTCTCCGTCACATCGAATTTTTAGACGCATGCATAGAGTATCAAATATAGACGAAAATAAAAACTAATTGCATAGTTTGGTCGGAATTGATGGGACGGATCTATTGAGCCTAGTTAATCTATGATTGGATAATATTTTTCACAAACAAACGAAAGTGCTACAGTACCTGTTTTGCAAAATATTTTGGACTAAACAAGGCCTTGTTATTATTGTTTCACTTCCCGATCTCCAAATTCGTGCACAAGACAAGATTGGCATTGTGCGTGCATGCACAACAGTAATAATAATAAACTAAAATATACGTATGGCCAATTCTGGGCCAGATGTCCGGAGCTATACGGAGAGAGACTAGCCCAACAATCCCTGAGGGCTTGTCCAACGCACTTAGGCCTTGTTTAGATGCAAAAAGTTTTTGGATTTTGACACTGTAGTATTTTTATTTTTATTTGACAAACATTATCTAATTATGGAGTAACTAGGCTTAAAAAATTCATCTCGTGATTTATAAGTAAACTGTGCAATTAGTTATTCTTTTTATCTATATTTAATAGTTTATGCATGTGACGTAAGATTCGATGTGATGAGGAATCTTGTAAAGTTTTGGGTTTTTGGTTGTATCTAAACAAGACCTTACTTGACGTGCTGCCTCGGCGATAGTAGAGAACTGCTCCTCAGTTCTTATGGCTGAAGCAGCAGGCCTCTTCATTGCCTCATCCATTGCTGCATGTCTTGGTCTCCAACCTGTACTTTTCTTCACAAATAACTAAATTCTGGTGGACACCTTACAGAAAGATAACTCCGACCGACCACCAGATTGGAGAATCAAGCCTTTCACTCAAATCTTCTGCAACAACAAAGACAAAGCGAAGGCTTCAATCCTTAAAGTAGATAGGAGGCTAAATATCAAGGCTCACTCTCTAGCCAGACAAGCCTTCTTAAGCATTCAAGCTAATGAAGGACATCCAACTCACTCTTGCTCCAATCAGCAACATGTAGCAAACTGTCCGCTAAAGGCAGTGATTGATGCCTTGTGTAATGACTGTACCATTATTGCAGTGTTTTGCTGCTAATCCAATAAAGCTGTTATTTGACAAAAAAAAACCTTCTAGCTCAGCTCTAGCTATCCATGTCACCTAAGCTAGTGGCCTCGTAGACCAGCAGAGATGCCTGCAGAAAGTAACATTAGCTTGTTATGACAAAAAGTTAAGGAGAACACTGAAGCAAGCGTCGGAATAAGACGACTAGTGGCCTTGATGACGTACATATAATACAGCAGAAAGGTAAAGCAAAAATAAGTGGTCCCAATGTAACATAGTATATTAATATGCACTTGAAGTTTGAGGCAGCCGTTTTGCTGCTCGGATTGGGAGATAAATGTCTCGGTATGCTGCTCCATCAACGTGGCGTTCTGTTTTGTCTAAAACCACCACAGTGCATATGCCTCTGTTGACTCTGCCTTGATACATTATCTAGTGTAAAATTTGGCAAAAAATGTCCAATTTTGTCTAGTTACAACCCATTCTGGGATGACCTGAATTAGCCCAATCCTCGGGCCGTTTGTAGCTAACCCATGTTTGGATGATCAAAACTAACTTTGCAGAATTTTTCTATATTTTTCAAAAAAATGTCTAATGTTTTTCTAATTACAATACATATGCGAATACTCAAATGATCACGATACATTTTTGTCTAATGTTTTCCTAATTACAATACATATGAATTGCAATATATTTTATTATAACCAAATGATCACGATACATTTTTGTCTAATGTTTTTCTAATTACAATACATATGAATTGCAATATATTTTATTATAACCAAATGATCACGATACATTTTTGTCAAACTTTAGGCTGCACTTTTAGTGGAGATCCAAATGGTGATCATACTCAATTTGCCAGAACTTTAACCTGAAGTGTGTTAATCAACCAAACATCTGTCTTTTTGCCACTAGTTAGGTGCACTGCTAGACCCATGCTTATCAACAATTTGGAGTCAAAGGCGTTCGTAAGGCTGTTACAAGTCACCTCATCCTGTCCCAGCCACTTCCTCTCAATGCCCACGATCCCGTCACCTTCAGTATAGCCCTCGACACATCACACATCAGCAACAAGTGGAGAGCCTTTGGGGAAGAGCTGACAGTAATTAGAACCAACATAACTTAACACTACAAGACAAATGTTTTTTCAGGTAACGTCTGTGATTTCTTTGAAGCAGTTGTATTTGAAAATGTCTAGCTGCGCCTACACTTCTAGAAATCGTTTCGGGGTTGTTAAAACAATCCTAAAAAAATATACCTATTTATAAGGGCGGTTGACTTTAACACAACCGTTCTATTTCCAGGGTCAATTGACTTAGTTGCCTTTAAATAATCATAACTTTTTTTACTCCACTAGAGGCAATAAATTTTTGTATTAACATCGTGGTGGTTCACGATAACTTTTGTAGGGATAGTTTTACCCCGTAAATACCTCACTTCTACAATTGGTCGCAGAACAATGTTTCTAAAAACCACCCCTGAAGATCGATTCTGATTACGTCTAAAAATCTTTTTGTGTGGTAGTGTAGACAACTAATGAAATGTGAAACCACCACACATGCGAAGAAAACAAATGTATAATTAATGGATGGATACTAACACCCCCTCCACGGTGGATCGGTGAATCTAATCCTAAATCCAGATCCACTTTTTGGTTTAGTAAAATTGTCCCGAACATACCCTTACTCTTATTAGGATTGCAACACGCATTCACGTCCAAAACCACATCATTGAACCTAAAGTGACTTGAATTATGCACACGACATCGGACGCTAAAACAACTCAATAACTTAGGTTATGTTTGGCGTTGGTAAAGTTTAACTCCCGTCACATTGGATATTTGAACATATGCATGAAGTACTAAATATAGACTATTTATGAAACTAAAAACACAGCTAAAGAGTAATTTGCGAGATGAATCTTTTAAAGCTAATTACTCCATAATTAGACATTAACACCTCAACCAAACACCTCCTTAGGCAGTGTCAGTGGTCCGTTTTAATGCTCTGTTTCCAAAACAAATCCGCTGACAAGGTATCAATGAAACGAATAATGAAACAACTTCCACAATGCATGAGTTTCACCTTGACGTTTTCTAGGCTGGGTAAAACATTTAATTACTGCAAAATGATTGGATCACATGTAAGATGGTGAAACGATTTATCTCTCAGTGGGGATTTCATCCTGTTTCACCGCATGGGAAACAACGCCCGCGGAGTTTCACCATGGTGAAACTACTTCCTTCTCTCTCATCTTCGTTTCATACAAAAAGTGCAGTTTTGCTGACATGACGCTCTAATAAATGTGCATGACATCCTGGTGAAACCTCCACTGATACTTGCCTTAGGTCAGTCTCAATGCATAGTTTCATGACATAGTTACCAAGACTATAAACTAAGTAACTCAGTTACATGGAGATGAAACTCCTCTCTCATGTGTGAAACTCCTTCATTTAATGACCCTGCCAAGTCAACAATTTTACTTATGTGGTACCCTATTTAATGTGTATGACACTCTCAGGGCACTCCCAATGCTAGAAACTACATATAGTTTCTATACCTATTAATTTCTATAGATATTATATATAGAAACTATAGTCCTAATGGATAGTTTCTATAGAATATTTTTTATCAAATTACATTCATTCTCTCTCTATTCTTACCCAATCATATCACTTTTGTCTTGGATTTTGTGTATACATGATTTCTAACTTAGACCCACTTTCTATAATTTTTTGCTCTCTCTCTTCAATAACTCTCTTGCCACATCAGCAAAATGTTTAGATGGCACTGCACTTAATATCTATAGAAACCACCAAAGTTTCTGCATTGGAAGTGCTCTCATGACACAAGCCTTATCTTAATCTTCATCTTCAGCGTCACACAACCAACGGTAGAGATTGACCATTAATGAACGAACCTTTCCCGATAACCAATTAACCACTTCTCAGCGACTGGATCAACGGCCCGCCGCGGCCGTCAGCCGAGCCGAAAGCCTCCGCCAGATCCAGCTCAAAGCTCATGCCACGCATCGGCAGTTCAAATTTGAATCGGAGCGGAGACTAGCCCCGAGAGCCAGGGAGACCCACCGCCTCTGACCACCCCGCTCCCCTCCCCACTCACGCTCTCTCGCCACCTCACTTCGCCCACCACTGCTATGGCCGCCCCCGGCGCCAGCGCTGGCGGCCGGAGGGCCTCCACTTCGCGAGCCCGCCGCGCATCCGCGGCGGCGGCGGAGTCCAATGAGAACGAAGACCTCGCCGCCGCGCCGTCTTCCTCGCCCTCATCCGCGTTCGCCCTCGCCTCCGCCCCCGCTCCGCATTTCTCGCTGCCCCCGAGGTCGCCGCTCGCGGCCATCGCGGATCCCGGGCGGAACCCTCGGTCCGCGCCGGCGACGCCCAAGTCGCTAGCCGCCACGCCCAGGGCATCCGCGGCGGGATCGGGGACCAGGGACCGGACCTCATCGGTTGGGGTGGCGAAGAGGATGTTCGATCTGAGGGATGTCGCGGCCGCGGAGGTGCCCCTGGAGGTGCCGCACTTCGAGCTCGACGAGGACCCCGCGTTCTGGAAGGACCGCAACGTGCAGGTTTGAATGTTTATAGCTCGAACCTGTGAAGTCGGTGAAATTGTTCAGTAGAAGCAATAAATAAACTACTCCATAATAATCATCCTGTATCAATTAGACTGGCAACCGTGCTCCTTGAAAAATAAGTAATGGTCTTGATGACGATCAAGTAATCCTGGTATTATGCTGGCTTAACAGTGTGCATCATGTAATTCTACTAATAATAGTGTCACCATCTCTGTGGAAAATAAAAATGAAGAATAATAAATAATGTCTAACCATCATGTAAGGCTGATGCATTTGATGGCTTGTCATGCCCGTTGAGTTCTAGCATTCCATTTGTCAGTGATTCTGCATCATGCCAATTGTGACTTCCTTTACATGTGTCCAATTTCGATATGTGTTCGCACACCCTCAGGCTTCTAAAGCTAATATGGAGAATGTGTTGGACTTTTGATGTGGTTTCTACAGGTTCTGATACGGATAAGACCAATTAGTGATGCCGAGAATGCTACTCATGGTCAGAAAAGATGCTTGCTGCAGGATAGCTCCAAGACATTGAGCTGGACAGGACATCCGGAAACCATGTTCACGTTTGACCATGTTGCATGCGAAACAATATCACAGGTCTCTAGTGTGCTAGCACTCTTTTTGTTCCTTTCTGGATCAGTCTTCCTTTAGCCTAAGCAACCTTTTTGTCTATACAACAATTAGGAAAAGCTATTCAGAGTTGTGGGTCTGCCAATGGTGGAGAACTGCATGTCAGGATACAATGGTTGTCTGTTTGCCTATGGTCAGGTAAGACAAACTGACAACTTGGGCTATTCTGTGCCCGCAGAGGAATTTACCTGAACTGTATGTAACTCAATAACTACACTTTTATAGACGGGAAGTGGGAAAACTTACACAATGATGGGAGAACTTACAAAGTTGGGCAATAAGCTTAGTAAGGATGCTGGCTTGACACCTCGCATTTTCGAATATCTTTTTCGACGGATAAATGAGGTATGATGTTTGTATGTCTACTTTAGTGAACTGTTGCTGATTAATAGACTAAAATGTAATGAATGTGAAGGAAGAAGAGCACCGGAGAGAAGAAAAGCTTAAATATATCTGCAAATGCTCCTTTCTAGAGATTTACAATGAACAAATAACTGATCTACTTGAACCCTCCTCAACCAATCTTCAGGTGAGCTAACTATGAGTAGGATTTGCTTCATAATTTTTTTTTCAAAATGAATGTTAAATCTCAGATTTATTTTTCTCTGTAGATCCGTGAAGATATAAAGAAAGGTGTATATGTTGAAAATCTAATGGAATGTTATGTGTCATCTGTTGAAGATGTTATGTTGCTATTGCTACAGGTGATAGAATGTTTTCTCCATCGTTTCTTTTGATTGAATCTGAATATTGAAGGTTCTGTAACTGTTAAGTGATAACTTAATCCAATGAAATTCCTGAAATATTCTTCTAGGGGGTTGCGAACAGGAAAATGGCTGCCACAAATATGAACAGCGAGAGCAGCCGCTCACATAGTGTTTTTACTTGTGTAATTGAGAGTCATTGGGAAAGTGACTCGATGACACACCTCCGATTTGGGAGGTTGAATTTAGTTGATCTTGCCGGTTCTGAGAGGTGAGTTACATAATAAAGTAGCAAAGTTCTCTTGCTTCACAAATATTGACTGTGTTCAAACTAGGCAGAAAAGCTCAGGTGCCGAAGGAGAACGCTTGAAAGAAGCTGCAAACATTAATAGATCGCTGTCAACCCTTGGGTAATCTTTTGTTCTCTGACAGTGTTCTCTATGTATTTTGGTGTGGATCATACTACATTACTACAATACTAGAACTCAGAAACAAAAGTAAATAACTGCATGTCCAATGTCTATCCAGCTGCAAAGCATTTTATATCTAGCACGGCTAACTTCATGCTTATATTGTAACACTTGTGGCATTTTATAATGGCATAAGAAATGCCAGTCCCTTTCATGTTATAAGTTTCACAAAAAAAATCAATTTTATGAAACCTGCCCTATTTCATGACCAGGTAAATAATACTGATGCATAATATTGTTGTTTTGAATTTTTAGATTGTAACAAATATATTCATATTTGGATATCAAGATTGATATTTTGCTAGCATGATAAGTTGTAGTTTAAGAAGCACAATGCACAAGTCATCAAATTATAATCCATTTATATCCTCTTTCAGGCTTGTTATTATGACTCTAGTGGATGTTGCAAATGGGAGAAGCCGTCATGTTCCTTATAGAGATTCAAGGCTTACATTTCTCCTTCAGGTTAAAATACAAATAAAAGCATATGTGTTCATTGTTTTCTCTGGCTCATTATCATATCTTGGCAGGATTCGCTAGGAGGGAACTCTAAAACAACAATTGTTTCCAATGTCAGCCCATCTATCTGGTATCCATCTTCTGTATCTTCATATCCGCTAACTGCTATTCAACGTTTTTTCTAGATACTTAACAATGTGCTTGACCCAGTCATCTATGAATTACCTCTATTGTAGTTCTTCCAGTGAGACATTGAGTACCTTGAAGTTTGCCCAACGTGCAAAGCTGATTCAAAATAATGTACTTATCTTTTCAAGTATATCATTTTTTTAAGATATGGGAATGTTTCCCTGTTGACTTAATTGGGGATCCATTTACTTATGTTAGGCAAAAGTAAATGAAGATGCTTCAGGAGATGTTATTGCTTTACAAAGGCAGATAGAGGAACTAAAGGTAAGGGTTGCTTTCTTTCCCTTTCAGAACTCCCTTATTGAATTAGAGGTGATTCTTTGTATAATGCATGACTTCACTCGAACAGGATCAACTGACGTGCTTGAAGAAGCAAAAAGAGTGTCCTGGATCACCTAGCTTGTTGCTTAATTCAGACTTTGCCAATGAATTCAAAACTTCATGTGGAGTAGATGATCAACTAGACTGTGATCTGAATATCCTAAAGCAAAAGGTCACAGGGCACGACTTTCCATTTTGGTAAATAATAAAAACCTTATATTACAACGTAAAGTACTCATACATTAATAACAGGTTAGCCATCTAGAACATGTCTTGGCTGGGAGCCTCAGGAGAGAGAAATCAGCAGAGACCAAGATTGGGAAGCTGGAAGCAGAAATACAGCACTTGAACCGTTTGGTAATATTATTTTCTATCACAGATGTCTCAATTTCTTAAAGAAGAGCTAATAATCAATATGTGCTTATATCCTCAAATATGCAACGTACAATACAATTATCTTCTTATAAGAATGAGTTGTGTATGGGTTCAATACTGATACTATCTGTTTTGACAGGTCAACCTGATGGAGTCTGATGCACAGCGCTTGAGGAAGAGGCTCGAACTTCGTGGTGAAAAACAAAGATTACACTCGATGGGTGAAAATGCTGCATTGTCCCAGGAGAATCAGTTGTTGCAAGAACAAATCAATGAAAATCCTCAATTGACTCACTTCGCATTGGAAAACAAGAGATTGATTGAGGAACTTACAACGTAATATTGCAATATTAAAATTTTGAATTCCTAATGATTTTGGTTGCAAATAGAAAACTTACATAGTGATTTGGGATCTTTTGTGCGTTTGAAGAAAGCGTGTTTAGCTTATTCTACTTTACTGACATACAGGCTTCAGAACTTCTACAAGCAAGGGGAAAGAGAGATGTTATTGACAGAGATATCTCTTTTGCGGAATCATGTATGTTCAGCCTTCCTGAGCTTCTTTCTGCTGATTCTTTTTTTAATCTTGCATGCTGTTCTGATAATTTTCTATCTGTAGTTCCTTCATATCCTTGAGCAGAAATACGCAGCAGCTCCTAAAAATGTAGAAGCTCAGGTGTGTTGTCATTAGTTTTGGTTCATAACTTATTCACATTGATGTGGTCCCTGTCTCTGTTTCCAAGGAAGCCAAAAGCTTAGCCTAAATTTTATGGAGAAATACCATATTATAACCCATAAGGGGAAGTGGGATAATTTGCATGTTAACCTAATTTTCTTCAACATATAACCTGAGTTTATTTTCTAATTGTGGGATGCATTGGTTTTAGGGTGATGAGCTCATCAAGGAGCTTGACAATTGCAGGAAGGAACTGGATGCATGCTTAGAAAACAATGTTCTGTTAGCTCGGTAAGTATTTTTACAACTGCCTTATATCTCAATGTATATTCATATATAGTTCCTGATTATCACAATCTGCTGCTGTTGTTAACTATCACGCACCTTTTATCTACTTATTTCTGGGCCCTTCAACAATCTAATGATAAATTTACCATTCATGTTGATTGCAGTGAAGTAAATAAGCTTCGCTGTGAACTGATGCAATACCAGAAGCCCTGCACAAATCAAGTACGCATGACGTTTGCACAGCCTCCAATAACTCAATGCTTGATGCTCATGTACGTTCATCCTATTTTCAGGTTGCTCCTGAGGAAAAGGAGAATGTTGTGGCCACAAGCATCAATGCAATGCAAAATGTTGGACTTTTACTCTTTCATTGTGTATAACCCATAACCCATGGTCTAAACATAGCTTACATTTATCTATTATTTTGACTTCATAACAGGATCAAGCCAAGCAGAATTTTTCATATTTGTCATTAGATGATGTTAACAAGCAGTTCATGCAAGCAGGGATCACAACTAATACTTCAGAATCATTCCAACTTGAATTACCTTATGAAATTGACAGTGAAGATCCGGAGTCTCCTCATTTGCATGATCCAGAAACACATGACTTTAGGGATCCTACAACAGCATCAGAGTATAATGGTGTATTGTCTGAGTGCTTCAACTTAGCTATGGGTTCTTCACATGATGTACTTGACAAAAGCACTCTGACTGAGCTGAATTTTCTAGAGAAGGATGACACTTATCATGTCCATGAAAAAGCTCCAGTGAGGGGTATACATTTGCATGATGAGACTTTATTGTGCCAAGAGATTGAAATAGTGAACTCAAGTAAACATCTATCACAGGATGAATTGGAAAACCTTAAAAGAACAAATCAAGAGCTCGAAGAGAAGCTGTTTATTATGGCTGAAGAAAGTAATAAGCTTTCAGAGATTATTGTTGCAAAAGATGTAGAAATTGCTTCTTTATCTGAAGAATGGGAGGCTGCAATTTTTGATCTAACAAGCTTCTTAACAGATGGATGTAGATCACTGGATGATGCATACCAGAACATTGATAATATGATTAGCTCATTTCCTCATAGTAACAGTTCTGTAAGTGAACATGTGGAGAAGGCTATGAAAATTAGCATTGAGAAAGAAAAGATGATATTCAAACTTCAAAATGAACTACAAACTGCGCAGAAAATTGGCAGGGAAGTGAAGGAAAAACTGCATATTTTAAGAGGTGCAACTCTTGCTATAACTGAAGCTCAGCAGTTGGATAATGAAGAAAGCTCTCAGGAAGAACTAGAGCTAGTAGGTTTATTGCACCAAAAGGATTGTATAATACAAGAATTAAAGAACAATTTGAAAGCAGAAAGTTGTGTCTTTGCAGAAAGAGCAAAAGGACATTCTCGTGATGACCTAATGTTGCCTGATAGTTCAGTTGACATGATTGAGGAATTGCCTCATGATGAAAATCAACCAGCAGCTAGTCAAGCTAATCCAGATTACCAGGTACTCCAAGCTAAGCAACAGCCACATAACTTGTTTCGCTGCGTGCATCTGGTGTGAGTGGTGTGAGATATTATTTGCCTATAGACAACATAATCCATTATATCTGAAATCGTAGATATCCCAATAGGATCTTTCTTATTGGTGAAAACAAGCAATACCAAACTTTAGACTTTCAGAATTCATTGTTTCATTTTTTAACATATCACGTTTATTATCCAACTTCCTACCTGTTCTCATTATCACTTCTGCTCTACTGTAACTACTTGTTAAGTTGTAGGTCACTTGTGTTTTCTATTACATTATTATTTTGCTAAAAAATCATTACGATGGTGCTTTACAAGAAGATTCTATACTGTGTTTTATTATTTATTTCTGCAACTGGCAATGAAATTCATTCTCCTGTTTATTTTGCCTTGTAGAAAGTGTGCATTCGTGTATTAAAATTGATCACTAAGAAACACAAAAGTCAAGTTTTCTTATAGAAAAGCTAATAGCATCAAAATATATATTCTAATTTTGCTAAGATATACTCTCTGTCCATCATAGCAAGACATGTTTTGGTGGGGAAAAGTCTTTCAATCTAGGTTTTGACCTTCAATTTTTGTTACAAATAATTGGACTATATATAGAGTACATGAGAGGTACAAGGGGGAAACCCTAGACTAGGAGATTACACTAATGCCACTATTGTACCTTGAAAATTTTCTCTTATAGTATATTGTCAATTGCTACAAAATTAACACCTTGTTAGAGTTACATTGACTGTTAATCAAAAAAAAAGTTTGACTTTCCAAATTACTTCTTACATTGATGGACGGAGTAACTGAAAAGGTAATGGTCAATGAGATGCATTTGAGATTTTGTCAATGCCTTAAATGAGTTAGGTATAAACAGAGACTCTACCAGAACAGTAGTTTTCAGGCAATTATCTAAAGATCAATTACAGGCTAGGAAGTATGCCACATTGACCTCTGGCATAAGAATGTTTACATTATTTACAGCGCTGCACATAACAATCTGTATAACCATGTTTTTAAATATGTATAAAATGCTTTATCTTTCACACCAACTGAAAACAGAAAATATAACAGTAATTTTGTTTTGATTGAAATTCTTTATGCACAGAAACGCCTTTTTCATGCACCCCAGTTGTTAGTTTCTTTCTGGATTATGAAAATCTGATTGATAATTTGTAATTTTATTGTGCCAAACCTTGCAGTCAAAGCTTGATAGTGTGATGCATCTTGTCGAAGACAAATCAAATAAGGTTCTGACCTTATTTTCAAATTTTGAGGCAGCTCAAGAAACCATGGAAGAGGCTGAACTTATGCTTTCAGCTTTGTTGAAGGCCAATGAAGAATTAAAACTTGAGAGAGATAATTGCAGGCAAGCTGTGGAATTGTTGTTGTCTGAGAAAAGTTCTCTGATCAGTGACTTGAAGGAACTTGAAGCATCAAGCTCTTGTTCATCCCAGAAATATGACAAATTGCATCAACAGATAAATGAGTGCGTTACAGAGATGACAAAGCTTGCTGCTATAATAAGGAAGTCGTTTCAGCAAATTCAAAGTTTTTCCATGGTAGAACTCTTCGCTCTTTGCTCAGAGATTATTACTTTTGGCCAAGACTTGAAAGGATGTATAATGGATTCAAGGTCATATATTGCGAACATGGTATCACTTATAGAAGAAAAAGGCAGATCTACAGAGCAGTTCCATCACCTAAATGCAAATGCTTGTGGGTCTGCTCGCCAACAGGTAGATTCACATTCATGCCAGTGGGGTAGCAGCAAACCTTCTCAATCTGATTATAGTGCAGAATATGCATCACTCAGAAGAGAATTTGACAGGAAGAGCAATGTTGTAGAAGGATTGTCTTTTGATCTTAAACTACTGCAAGAGTCTACTTCAAACGCGAAAGATATGAAAGATAAAGCTGATGAAATATCTACTGCCCTTAGCAATGTTCAAATAGAACTAGATATGAAAACTTCTACAATAGAAACCATGTTGAAAAAACAAAAGGTACTTGAGGAAGAACTGGCTGAAAATGATGCCAGACTCATTATTTTAAGGTCAGAGTTAGAGCATTCTCAAAGTTTGTCATCAACGTTATTGAAGGAGAACAAAGGTCTGAGAGTGATGTTGGAAGATGAAAATGTGAAGAATAGTGAAACAAGAGTGCTGTTGGAAGAAAAAGTTAAGGTCATAGAGGGATTGGAGAGCCAAATACTATTGCTAAATCGTTCTGAAGTGGGGCAGTTGATGTCAGATATTGAAGAATTAAATAATAGCATTAAAATAATGAGTAGTGACAGAGAAAATCTCCAGGCAGAGATATTTAAGTTAAGGGACAAGCTTGAGATGGCAATGGCTTTAGCTGAGGAAAATGAAGCTGCTGCTATTGAAGCTCGTCAAGTAAGTATTTTTGTAATTAGTTTTTTTTCATCCACAACTCTGAATTTAATTGAAAGTGGGCACTTGTTATGCTTCTGTAGACTGCAGAGATTAGTAAAATCTATGCTGAGGAAAAAGAGGAGGAGGTTAAGATTCTTGAACGATCTGTGGAGGAACTTGAAGGAACAGTGACTGTTCTTGAGGAAGAGGTACACTCTTCATTGGTCTTCTTCGTTTTGTGCTTTCTCTGCTTATCGGGCAACTTGCCATAATGAGATACATGGCTGCTATAAACATTTTGTAATAGTGATTATAATACATGTAGCACAATAGTACCACAAATTTCCATTTGCCATTAGATTTAACCTTTTCAGATGTAACTATGCAAGGATTGGTGCGTGAACATGGAGAGTCAGACTCTACTTTGTTTCACATATTCTTATTTTTGCTGAAGGTATGCAACCTTAAAGAGGAAGTAAGGAGCCATCAAGTACATAAACTATCTGAAGCCCACTTTCAAGCTTTTGATGACATGCTTGCTGTAGAAAAAGCATCAAAATGTGATGCTGCTGAGGAATCGTGTCAAGGGAAATGTCATCTAGAAAAGTAAGAGTTCAATTGAATTGCTTGTTGTCATGAGGCACCCATAAGGTGTCTATGAGCTTGTTTCAACTGATGGCATCTTCAATGTAGGAGATTGCAAGCTGAGATTCTTGCACATCAAGATGTCAGAAATAAGATTGAAGGTCTCAAATTGGAAGCAAAGCATAAAGATGATGAGGTTCATGTCGAACTTATACACAACTATTTGAGATTTTGAGTTCTTTCTTCTCTTAAATAATCATCTAAACCGGCAATTCATTCATATAGATTGGGCAATACAAAGAGCATATTGCTGAGTTGGTCCTCCATTCAGAAGCACAGTCTTTGTTGTTTCAGGAGAAGGTATGGAACACTACCTACATCGTTTTGTGTCTATTTGTTACTGTCTATGTGCTACTAATTTTTGTTGTGCAGTACCATGAAATGGAGCACATGGTTTCTAGACAGAAGTTTGGTCCGCATGAATCTAGTTCTGAGACTGTCCATGCCAAAACTGAAAAGCCATCAGGGCGAGCAAGAGGATCCAGCTCCCCTTTCCGGTGCATATCTAGTATTATTCAACAAATGAACTCTGAGAAGGATCAAGAATTCTCGGTGGCACGCCAACGAATTGAAGAACTGGAAGGTTTGGTTAGTTCCAAACAGAAAGAGGTAAGATGTGTTTCTTTGACCTTTGGTTTTTTTAGTAGTCTGGATTGAAATATTTAGCACTTGTCAATCATGACATATTGTTAATCAGGATATATTGTCTCACACTATCATAATGTTGCTGCTGTATATGTCCTCAGATTGCAATGAGGTTCACCATCTGGTCCGAATCCAAGTGCCATGCTACCTAGTTGGTTTTCCTCCATAGGCTATTATTCGATACAAGAACTGTCATTCATAGTAGAAACCATAGCTTATACTATGATATATCAGGTGCCATCTATTTACTTAAAAAGAAAGGGGACGTGAACGTTTACAATTGTGTGCTGCACTGGGATAAGTTATTTCATTGAAGAAATTTTGACAGTTTATCATTTCTCTGGGAAATGAGATAAAGTGATTATGCTCCATGTTTAACTATAATTTGGACTATTTTTTGTCCAATATTCAGCTACTTCCTTCCTGTAAAGTTTATGCTTTTTTTTCTCCTTGACCATAGGTATGCTTGCTAACATCAAGACTAGCTGCTGTGGATACCATGACACATGATATTATAAGAGAACTACTTGGTGTCAAACTAGACATGACAAACTATGCTGTAAGTAGCAGAAGTTTCTCCAAGCTGTTAAATATTAGGTGTTATTGTTATATTCACTTAGTGAGATTTGTTGTTCACATGTCTAGAATTTGGTTGACCAAGAAGAGGTGCAAAAGTTGCTGATAGCATCCCAGCAACAAATTGAACAATCAAAGGCGAAGGTATGTCACTAACAAATCTGTGTTTTACTAAGTTGAATCATACTATCAGATGGCGTTCCTCATTTTTCATCTGTTTTGCCACTGTAGGACACAGAACTTGAAGCATTGAAAGAACAGCTTGGTCTTCTCATTCTGGAAAGGGACAGGTGAAATTTCTAATCCTGAATTGTTCATCTGATCATTCTGCTTATAGTTGAAATTACTGAGTCAAGTGAGCATGTTGGGATTTGATTTCTTTCAACTTCAAGCTTGCTTGATGACATGGACCAAAGAAAGACAGACCTATTGGAGGCTCAGCTGCTTGTTGAACAGCTCGAGCAACGGGAGCAGATGCTGGAAGCACAGATTGAAATGTTACAGGTTCAGAAAATACTTCTGCTCTCCAGGACTTCCCTCTCCAAAACATATCGCGCTACTCAACTTACCTGATTTTGCACATGCTAAACTGTGCGTGTGTGTTTTTGTAGTTGGAGAAAGACAGCCTTCAACAGAAGACCATGGAGATGGACGAGACAATTGAGCTTCTAGTCAGATCAAACCAACCAGATATAAATCCAAGAACGGTGAAGTACCTTCACTATAAATGCTACACGTTCAGCAGTTAATTGTGGGCTTCTGATGACCGGAACATTTCTACAGGGGGATAACCACCGTCGCGGCAGCAGTGAGTTCAGCAGGCGGCTAGCTCAGTCCGACATGCTCCTCTCCCATGCGAGGCATGAACATTCTCGCCGGCATGCGGCTGGAAGCTCGAGGACGCACCATGGCCGGCATCGATGAAGCATTGCTGCTTGGTGGAATGCTGGTGCGTCAGCCGTCAGACACCGCTTGTGTTTGTCAGCGGCGCAGCTTCTCTGGCCGGGACTGTACAGATTGTTCGGAAGCCGTAAGGCCCAAATGTCAATGTCTAGAAGAAACCTTCTACGTCTGTAAGATCTGCGCGCCTGTAAATCTGACAGTGCAATGTACGCGTTGCTTGCGTAGAGTTGCCATTTGGGCCGTTGTATGTTCTTCCACGAGATCTACGTTGTAGGTTCTGGCTTTTCAGCAAGAAGTGAGATTTCCCAAAAGCAGCTGAGATTTGTTTCTAGTTGTACAGTTGTAACCTGTAACCGAGGATTAGGGTTAAGTGCTGAGTCATAGCTTTCCAAATGGATGGATCATCATGGTTCAGGACACATTCTTCGATATTTACATGCTCCAATTTTGTTCTTTAAAAAATGGTCCATTGTTTCCAGAAAAAAAGTTTACACACTATCATATCAAATATTTTGGACATATACATAAAGTATTAAATATAGACTAAAAGAACAATTAATTGCATAGATTATGACTACTTTGCGAGACGGATCTTTTAAGCCTAATTAGTACATGATTTAACAAAAAATGATATAGTGACACATGTGCTAATGATGAATTAATTAGGCTTAACAAATTTATCTTGCGGTTTCCGCATTATGTAATTTATTTTTTATTAGTATATGAACACCTCATATGGCACCCCTATGTGACATCCAAAACTTTACACCCTGAAACTAAATAAGGCCGCAAAATGGACGCAAGAGAAGGCTACTCCCTCTGTTTTAAAATAAACGCACGTCTCATTTCACAAGTAGTCAATGTCTTTGAAAGCTTCTACTCCTAAAATCCATGCTACTCAAACTTGTTTAAGTTTGGCTAACTTTATAGAAAAGAGCATCAATATCTATGACATAAAATGAGTATCTTATGAAAATATATTCTATAAATCTAATGGTATTAATTTGGTACTATAAATCTTAACGTTTTTTATCTAGAGATTTGATCAAAGTTTTAAAAGTTTGACCAGGGACTGAGGGAGTATACTATTAGATTAACATGAAACACATACTTTTATATGATAAATGAATTTGTAGTTGTGGATACAAATGTTGATATTATGTTTAGATACATAGAAAAAAAGATATATAAAAAAAATCAAAGTGGCTTATAATTTTGACACCAAGAAAGTATAAAAAAAATAACTAATTACATATTTTATGTGTATTTTATGAGATAAATCTTTTGAGTCTAGTTAGTTTATGATTAAAAACTAATTGCTATTGCTACAGTTACATATATGTCCTGTGATTTTGAGAGGGCCAAAGGCGCCGCTGAGTAACTGACAGGCCCACGAGATCCGCCCCCGTGACCCGGCCCAAGCTTCTCTGTGTCCACTCCCGGCCACCGCACCACCGCTCGTCTGCTACTCCTTCCCCTCGGACTCGGACCTCGGCGTCGCCATCGGCCATCCCAGGTTCCCAACGGCCGCGGAATTCAAATTCACACGCACCCCCGCCTGGCCGCCTCGACCCGACGACCCCCTCCCCTCCACCCCAATCCCACGCTCCTCCGTCCACCTCCCTCTCGCCCTCCCGCCGAAGCCCCAGCCGCCATGGCGTCTCGAGAAGGTACGAGCCCGGCCGCCGCCACCGCCCCGCGGGGTGATCGCGCCGCCCACTGACCCGCTTTCTCTTCTTCTCGCACAGACGACCGGTGGTCAGAGATCGTGGCCAGCGGCCGGGCCCGGCCGCCCCACGTCGCCGTCGTGTACGGTCGTCGCCTGGTCGAGTCATCGGCGGGCAGGACGAACGTGGAGACGTAAGAGCGCTCCTGCCCGCTGCCAATCGTTCGTTCGTTCGTTCGCCGGCATGTCACTGGTTTTGTGGATTTAGGGCTGCCTCTGCCGTGATTGGGTAACGCGTTTTCCTGTTCCCGCAGGAGGGCCAGCTTCAGCGGCCTGCGGCGGCCGAGCTTCGTGCCGCGAAAGCGGACCAGCTGGAACCGGTCGCTCTCCATCAGGTGCGCCTAGCTTCCATTTCTCTTCAGTAGCAAATTTGTTCATGTGATGCGCAGATTTACTTTCACTTTACAAACGCTTCCATTAGGCATTGTCTCCATGGATGTCACTAGAAACCGATTCCTTTACAAAGTCTGGTGGATGGATGGTCCAACATATTAGGATTAGAGGCATACATACCTGCACCATAAGTAGTTAAACAATCCGATACCTGATTACACATTCTATTGCACTTGCTGTTCCACACCGGGGACCAAACTGATAGTCTCAGTACCTGAATTGCAACCTTCCAGCATAGTTCTCTATTTTTCACATTTCATTGTTCACCAGAGCTCCTTGACATGTTTGCACTTGAAAAAAAAAGATGGCTACAGTCTTCATCCATATGAATGCACATTGGGTACACGGTATCTAATTTAATCCCTCTCCTTGCTATGTTACAATGTACTGGCAGATTGTTATGAGCCAACCTCTAAACAAACTTTTTCACCTTGTTAGCAACTCTTGGCACTATATGAATCTCAAGTAAGGTTTTAGCTAACAAAAGTTTTGAATACAGAGGGAGAGAGAGTATTTTTGTCGCACCCGGTGCAAGTCTTCAACAGAAACCCTGTGGAGCACTGAAACGACCACCCAAGCCGTGCAACCGAGTGGTGAGCCTACTATCTATACGTGCATGTTTTTCTGATTCTGTTGAAATAGTTTTTTTGTTAAGATCGCCATGTTGTTTACAGAAGAAACATCTGGGTGGTCCTCCTCCTGATTTTAGCAAGTTGAAGGCGTATTTTGAAGAGGTCGATGCTTCTGATCTCATGGAAGAAAGTCCTTCTCCTAAGAACTTTGCCTCGTGGAACAAAGAAATGAAGCAGAATATCATAACTCATGATCTGCCTGCAATTTTGGAGAGGTGGAACATTTCTAGTCTTGCAAGACGTGCGTCATCCGAGCCCTTGTTTGACATTATGGAGACGCCAATCTTACCATCAGTCCTCAGTAACAACAGTACAACTAACAGAGGGTCAGGGACATGCACTGCTGGAAGGGCAATCCCTGAAGGCTACACTGATATCAGTTTAAAGAGCACTGCAAAAGACAGCCTGATTACATCATTTGGTAAAGTGAACATTAAGGAGGAGCCTGTTGAAGCCAGCATTCCATGGAATGGTGAAGCTCTGACTGCTTTTGATCAGCTCCTCATGGTTTGCAGGCAGTCTGCACCAGTTACCCTAGCAGAAGTGTTCTCTGCTTATTGGTAGGTGTTCAACCTTTCAATATAAATATTATTCCTTTGTTTTGTGGTTTACCGTTAGTTAATTATATTGTCCATGGATAGTGAGCCTGGCAGCATCAAGAAGCTTGGTGAAGGGACCTATGGGGAGGCCTACAAGGCTGGAAGAACAGTGTGCAAAGTGGTACCTTTTGACGGAGACTTGTTAGTCAATGGAGAAAGCCAAAAGGTTCACTTCATTAGTTAGTGTTATCTGGTCTATATTTGTTTGGTACTCATGAGGTGGTTCTGTTTTGTAGAGATCGGAAGAAATACTTGAGGAAGTCTTACTTTCTCTAACGCTTAATAATCTGAGAGCAGGCCGGGGTGATGATGTTAAAACAAATTCATGCAATGGCTTCATTGAGACAAAAGAGTATGTGCCTTCCATTATCTTTGCAATGGGAAAATACATAAAACTTTGACTGTTTGTTGTATGAAGAACCTGTATTCTTTCAAAATTCTACAATGCTATTTATCTAGTGCTAAATGATTAAAGCCTGGCTATGAATAGTTTTGATTTAGTCTGTACAAAGGTACTTCAATAACACTAAATACCTTGGTTTGAGTGCCTCACAAGTTCATATATCTTGCAGCTTTCGGGTCTGTCAAGGACCATATGACCCTTCTCTGATTCGTGCTTGGGAAGACTATGATGCAGAACGTGGATCTGAAAATGACCATCCAAAGGAGTTTACAAGGGAACAGGTAAGTTCTCATCTCAGGGAAACAAAATATCGTCATTGTGGTCAATGTTTACAAGTTGTCTAGTCGCCATGGGATCGATCAGGCGATTAATCGCGATTAATCGACAACTAATCAGACGACTAGCTTTCTGATCGAACTAATCGCCTCGGTACCCCAAGCCGGTCACCAGGGACCGATTTAGGACGATTAATCGCGATTAAGTGGACGACCTGTAAACATGGGAAACGAACATGCCTTTTAATTTACCTCTTACATAAGTAATCTTTGTTTTCAGTGCTACATTGTCTTTGTGCTAGCTGATGGTGGCACTGATCTTGAAAGTTTCGCTCTAGATGACTATAAAGAGGCTCACAGTTTACTGGTTCAGGTCTGCACAATGAATTTTATAATATAAATATTATACATGTGTGATGTGTGACCTCAACTATAAAGTTCTAAGGACAGCTATATTTCACTCTATTGATGCAGGTTACCGCTTCCTTAGCAGTAGCTGAAAGTGCTTGTGAATTTGAACATAGAGATTTGCACTGGTCTGTCCTCCCAACACACCTTTGGTTGATTTATGTCTTTAAATTAAAATCTCAGAGCCAATATCACTTTGTATAATGGAAACAGTGTGTTGTATGACAAAATCATGGAAATATATTTCATAACTAAGTGCTTTATCTTTCACAACCTAATGCTATATTTCATATTTTAGTTAACACCACTATGTGCGTGGCATGGCAGGGGTAACATTCTTTTGGCTCATGATGAAACTCCAGACACAAATAATACAATGAGCTTCACCCTTGAAGGGAAGAGGATGTGTACAAGAACTTTTGGGCTGAACGTCTCTATAATTGACTTCACTCTTTCTCGGATCAACACAGGTACCCCAGAAATATTTGTACTTATTAACAGACTAAGTTCTTGATTTTTGCATTGCATTTACCGCTGTTTCTGCAGTTTGCAATATTCCTTTAGTCTTTGAAGTTTTTCATCATTTGTGACAATTGTACAACAATTTTTTGCCATGTGTAAATAAGAAATTGCTGCAACTGATAGAAGGGAATTACAAATACTTGGTCACCTTACTGGATTAGAGATATCCCTTAAAGTTCAATTCGATGTGGCAATCTTCTAACTTATCCAAGTTTATTGACTCTTTTAGAAAGTACAATATAGACACACTCAGCATACACGTGTTGTTGGTCCTTTACACACTAGAAATTTACAAATTGACTCAGAATTTAGGGTTTGAACTTTGGTGGGGTGGATGCACACTCATAGTCCTAGCCACAGGGGCAGAGGTTAAGTAAGAACAACAACCTGGGGCACAGCTAACTTGATCCATGCATCGGTAGTGCCCCCGCCCGCCCCGTAAGATTTTGCTGAAGCTCGGGCACTGCCTAGCCTAACCATCTAGCCAGAAGCCAACTTCTTGCAAGTATGTGAACTTGTAGGCCTTCATGGTGAAGGAGAATAGATAATACTTCATATGGTAGATAAGGACAACACAATGTCTGCTTCAGAAAAAGAATACTTGTCATTTTTTGCTCTTATTGTACTGCAGTTCTTGTCAGCTTGAAAAGTTGAATATATGAACAGAGTTGAGGAGGACAAACAGTTGATGCCCGGAATCAGCAACAACATTTTGAAACCTCTTACTTGTTACTTCTAGCACAAAAGTGATTGTAGATCATTTAAAGAATAGGACATGTAATGCTGTGACTTTTTTTGTGCCTCTCTTATATTCCTTGATATTTGTTATAGGGACTGCCATTCTTTTCCTTGACCTGTCTGCGGACCCTGCACTATTCCAAGGGAAAAGGGGAGATAAGCAGGTTTTCTTCTGATCTGCCTGAGAGTAGTATGTTAAAACATTATTATGTCCTTTACCTAACACGTTGCATCTCGTTGTTTGCAGGCAGAAACGTATCGAAGAATGAAACAGATCACCCAGGAACACTGGGAGGGCAGGTAAACAGTAATCAGAATCCTCTTCTGTTGCGCATGCGACATTGAAGTTCCCTTGAAAAAGTTACTTGACGCCAGATTTGGTCCTGAATCTGTACTTGCATTGCAGCTTCCCGAAGACAAACGTGGCGTGGTTAATCTACCTTGTCGATATGGTGCTACAGAAGCTGAAAGCACTTGTGAGTTCATCATTCCCCTCCGCTTTTCAATCCCTACTGACATTACCTGTGAACCGAGGAATCTACCAGCGTCTGCGTTTTCTAAATTCTACCCCTGTGAACACTTTTGGCTAGGCTGCTGGCAACAAAATTGAGCGGGAGCTTCGCTCGTTCAAGAAACGCCTGGCGTCTTACGAGTCCGCTGGAGATTGTCTGCGCGATCCCTTCTTTGCTGATGTGTTGATGGCCGAGGATGACGAGCTCCCTTCAATGCCTCCTCTGTAGGCGGATCTGCGAACCGGCAGATCGAAATGTAGGGTGCTGAGTTAGGGTTCAGAGTTGTTTAGGAGTGTGTTACTTATGACCTCGAAAACACCTGACGTGCAGAGAACGCAATGCCTCGGGGTGCGCAAGAGAGGTTGCTGTTGCCCGGGCGCCTTTTGTAACTAGCGCCTAATTGATCACGTTGGTCCTGGCTGTGTGGCTGGTTCCTTGCCATGATGAATTGATGATGCCATCGGAACCCACGATGCAACCTACCAGTTTCTGTATCCTGTACGCGGCGTAACGCCTGGTCTTCGAGTACAGAGAAGCACAGGAAAAGCAGTGGTGCCGCAGTATGAAGCACGAAAACCACAGCACGGCAGAAACAGAGGAGACGCATGCCAAGCTGAGAAGTGAGAACCTTCACCACAAGCTCACAAACCTGAGTCACAACTCACAAGAATGAACCATGAAGAATTTCAATTCTCACATTCACATCACTACCGCGTATACACAGACAACCAGAAAGCCAGTGCTCGCAAGCAATAAACAACAAGAGTGCCGCTAGAAACCTGAACCTACTACTCACCAACGCAATAGGGAAAGAATGGGCAGGCGTAAACAACATGAGACAATATACAAGCACAAAATAATCGCAAAATCATGTATCGTGTGGCTCACAGGAGAACTCTGATGTACTGCAGGGGGCAGCCATTCACAGCGCTCGGAGCCCTCCGAAAGCATCGACGGACAGCAGCTTCCTGTTCATGGCGGGAGGTGCCAGCCCCGGAATGTCTCTGATGTTCTTGTTATGTGGGTTGACAATCTGTGAGAAAGAAGGGTAACCTCTTGGTTATTGATTGTACAGTGTAGGAAAACCAGCAGACGGTCTAAGATCCTCGTTAGGAGAAATAGGATAGATAGGGTTTCAAAACAAACACAAAATCAGTATGCTTGAGTGAACTAAGGCCTGACGTGAATCATCATTCTCAATCATCACTATGTTTGTTCAAGTTGTTAGCAGTTAGCACTAGTCCCTAAAGAAGTAACATAAAAGTCACCCAACTTCAATTCCTGAAATTCAAGGAGAACTGTTTGAAAATTAGCAATCCAACGACGTGTTCTCAAATTGTCTTTGATAGGGGGCACAACTGACCAGCCACAAAGGTGTTGGCTACTGGTACTAGTTCTACTCAATGTGGAGATTCTGTTCCTAAACTACACAGCAAGCATAGCTAATCCTATTTAGGCACAAAAGAAATACAATGCTACCTTCAGAGTCAGCAACATACCTTGACGACAATTATTGCAATAACACCACAGACAATAAGAAACAGGAACGCCATAATGCATTTGTCAGTAGCAACCTGAAATGGAAAATCTTGCAAATTCAGCCTCATAAGAGTAACAAAAAATAAGCATTGAGTGCTAGAGAGCGAGGGAGAACCTGGCGGCCAATCTCTTTCACCATTTGGCTAGCCTTCTTCAGTGAAAAGTGGACAGAATCTAGCTCATTGCCTATTCTCTTCATTTGATCTGTCTGAAAAAATGATGAAATGATATTCAGAAAACAATCACACGAGCATATGGATGTTGTCATGTTGACCTTGGGAAACAACTTATACAGGTAAAATGCAACTTATACATGTAATAGATAAAGAAATCAGATTCTAAATATTAACTGTTTATTGCATATAGAACATCTACTCTGCCTTTACAAACATATCCAATTCCTGAAGCATATGCTAATATAAAAGAAGCTACATTTGCTCTGGAAAGTGTCGAGATTGATTGATATTTATTCATAAGAAAAATGGAATCTCAAGGTCCTTTGTTCTTTGGTCTAAAGAAATATTTGTGAACATACTTCAAATGGAAAATGTAGTAGGACTTTTTAGTCCTTCAATCGAGTTGTTTAGTGCACAGATTGTGATTGAACTATAAATACTACAGCACTACAGCAGTGTCTCAAGTAAATAGACAGCCAAACTTTGATTAACATTATGTCAAATAGTGTGAGACAATTATTGTTGATCTAACTGAAGCCCTCTGGGTTGTGTCCATTCTCAAATATATTCAAGACTGACTGACTGAGTGACTGACAATCAGTGGGACAGAGCAGTGAACCATTTACAGGTAAAATAAAGCATGCAAATCTATTGTCAAATGAATGCAGATAAGGGGAAAGAAGGAAAGAAAGAAAGAAAGGAAAGAAGGCAAGCATCACTATAATAGTTTATGGCCTTATCCAATTATGGAAGTTTTGTGATCAGTAAGCCCCAGTAGAGCTTAGCAAAAACTTGATGGAAAAAATTGGTTGTAAAACAAAACTTACTTGCTGTGACAGAGTTGCAGCAGTCTGAGCTCCAACTTCAACAGTTTGTGCAACAACCTACAGGAAAATGGTTCCTTTAAAATCCATTATGGGTATATTGATTTGAGGAATATTTTGTGTTCTTTATGCAATAGCAGACTTCTGCTTGATGGTTAAAAAAAGAAAACAAAAGTGTGTATGTTAGTTGCACACCATTTTTGAGCGCTCAATGGCTTGGTCAGTTTGGTCCATTTGTTTCCTTCCAGCGCTAATGAGTTCTTGATTTGACATTTCTGTAAAACCATCCAGGTACATTAGTGAGAAAGTTGACACCTATGATGTTTGAAGAGGATATTGTTAGAAATATTAAAAGCTACTGATGACCACCTGATGCCATTTGAACTGGAGTTTCGTCAGCCACTTGGTCATTACCAGTATCGAATAGTTCGATCCTCTTATTACCGAGGCTGCTCTGGTACCTGCAACACCAAAGAAGATGCAGCGAATACATCTTAGCATAAAGTGAATACAACAGAGCAAACAACGCTGCCGGCATAAATTTGCAAATAAGGGATTCAACGTAGAATGCTTCAACTCTGAGGGCATCATAAATAAAAAAGAAAAGAGGAAAGGCTTATACTTACGTTTTCCTCAAGGTTACATAGGAGTTGAGTTCTTTGATCTGTAATAGCACACAAGAAAGAGAATTATACTCGTGTCCTAAACCAACAAACAACAAAAGACAAATGTGAAGGAAAACAAGTAGCAACCATGAACTGCTTCTTGTCATTGAGCTGCTTGTTGACATCAGGAGTGTTCTTTTTCTCCTCATCCTTGAGTATACGGTCAAATTCTTTGATCAAACTGCAAATGATAGAAGCCTATTTTATTTTAGCCAACTAATAATAAAGAATCACGAGGCTGATTTCAAAAAAAAAAAGTCTCAAGGCGCTTCCATGTTGGATCAAAAAAGAGGATCTGAAGTCTCTGATTCGAGTCAGGAATAGCAATGCCACGTAGAGTATAGGTGGGGAAAGCTAAATCTGGGTGAGGTACGCGTTATTAGCTTAAACAACACGGGGGCTGAGTTGAGGCTGACGTACCGCTTGCACTCTCTCATCTTGGCGGTGAGATCCTCCAGCTGCTTGGACTGCCTGCTGGAGTCCTTGATCTTGTCCATCTTCTGGAACCCATTCCTGGAGCAAGCAGCGCGAGACGGAATTAAGACTTAGCGTGCAGCAGAGCAGGACGTAAGAAGCGGAAGGGGAGTAGTAGCGGTATATAAAGGAACGAGTGGAGCAGGAGCCGACGAAATCCGGGCACCGGCCGCCGCGAGGGCGGGAGAAGCGTCTCCTCGGTCCAGTCCAGCCGCGCGACCGAATCCGAGACCGAGAGGGCGGCGAGAAGCGCATTGGTGGAAGCAAAGGAGAGGGAAGGGGTAGGGAGGGAGGGGGATCTGACTCACTGGAGCGCGCGGAAGATGTCCTGGATCTCGCCGTCCACCTGCTCGAGCTCGGGGCTCATGGGCACGTCGCTCCCCATGGCTCGCTGGCTGGCTGGATCCCTTCCTCTACCCGGTGTCTGTTGGTCGCCGCGGCGGCGGCGGAGGTTCCTCTGTCGTGTCCGGCGCGGCTTCCTCACCCCGCCATTCCGGTGGCGGCGGTTGGTCTCTCTCCTCTCGGCGTGGCTGGCGTTGAGAGGAAAGGAAAGGAAAGCAAACAGCGGGCGGTGGTTCGGTTTGTTTGGTGGGAGGACGAGCCGTTGCTGAGCTGGGTGCCTGGGTCCGTCCGGGCCGCCGGGCCGGGGCCGAGCTGTGCTCCCGTTCCCACCCACGCGCGTGCGCTTGGGCCTGGGAGGACTGAGCTGAGACCTCGCAGCCTCGAACGCAACGTTGACGTAGGCGTAGCACTGGTGCTATGTGACTAGGGCCTTGTTTAGTCCTAAAAAAATTTGCAAAATTTTTAGATTTTCCGTCACATTAAATTTTTAGATACATACATAAAGTATTAAATATAGATAAAAATAAAAATTAATTACACAGTTTGGTCGAAATTGACGAGATGAATCTTTTGAATCTAGTTAGTTCATAAATGGATAATAATTGTCAAATACAAACGAAAGTGCTACTATTCCTATTTGCAAAATTTTTTGGACTAAACAAGGCCCAAGGGAATGCGGGATATTTTTTTTTTTGTGGGGAACGCCTGAAGGATGATCGCATCAGGGATGGTTTTGAAATTTCTTGTGTTTCTTTGCCACAATTGCAATACAGTACAATACAACAGATGATAGGTGGCACTGGCATGTCAAGATGGCAATAGGTATCCGAAACTCGGTAGCTCATGAGTTTGTTAATAGACAAAAATCTAGACCCAACGGGTTTATGGGCATGGATATGAGGATGTAGTATCAAACCCATAAATCTATAGGTTTTTTAAACCCGATCCATCATAGCGAAGCAATCATATCAGTCCATAATATTCTAAATTTTTATGTCCATTCAAGTAAAAAATAAGAAGAATGAATACAATTTCATGTTCTGAGACATGATTTTAATGTTTTATTTTTTTTCTTTGTTGTTGTGTGGATGTGTCTATGGGCAACCCGATTGATACTCCTGATCCGATGGGCATGGATCTGAACACCAAATAAAAACCATCATAGATCATGAATTTTTAGCGGATAAATTTTATATTCATGACATGGATTTAGACTAATAAAATCCAGCGGGTTTATCCCCGTTGCCGTCTCTAGCGGCACGCGCTGTCATTGGCCCTGTCCGTGGAGGTGAATGGGCCGGTGATAGGACAACTGCCTAACAAAGCGATCCGATCCCAATCCAATCCTATCCAGCTGCTCCGGGCCGATTGGGAGCCGGTGCGACTCGATAATCGACGCTCCTGTCCAACTGCGGCGATCGGGCCCGATGGATCAGGCAGAAGCGGCCCAAATATCGACGAGATGTACTAATTACTATTATCTCTAGTTTAACAAAGGGAGGGAGACAAAAATAGACGATTCAATCAATCAAACATAGGAAGCAGGTTATCATAGATAACACAATAATATAGCATTCCACGTCATCTCCAATTGCAATTTGGACTTGTCCATATGACGCACCTGGTTCTGCCTGAATTAAACAAAAAAAATCATGGTACTCTAGTCTCTGTCCAGGAGTGATATCAAACCAATTATATTAATATATATATAACTGTCCATCCACGTACCATGCATCATAAGGTCGTGTGTAGTTAGAGGTGTCAGAGTTTAATAAGTATTATAGTCTTTTTATTTTTATTTGATAATTAATGTCTAATCATGGACTAATTAGACTCAAATGATTCGTTTCGCAAATTACATACAAACTGTATAATTAGTTATTTTTAAATTTATTTTTAATATTTCATTCATGTGTTCAAACATTTAATGTGATAGAAGTTAAAGTTTTCCGATGTAAACCCGCGTAAGCTTTTGTTGTGCACATACATCAACTAGCTAAATTTTTTCTTCTTTTTCTTCTTTGCTTCTACTATATGCCATGCATATGCATCTTGACGAGAGAGAGAGAGAGAAATAGATAGTGGGCACGGTACCGTATGCGGGGCAACGATGATAACGGCGAAGCTACTTAACGTTGCCTGTGTCGATCCAAACGTGGCCTAGCTTGTTTCGGTGTGACAACGAATCGGATCGGAAGCATTTGCCCCTGTCGATCCACACCCTGATTCCGTGATTCCTACCTTTCGGCATTGGACCACGATTGTCCTGCTCATCTAAACGCGGAAGCGCCAAACGCACGCAACGCATGCAAATCGCACTAGAAATAATAGAATGAATTGAACTCTCATCGCATTCGCATCCCAGCTACGATCAGTCGTTTCTTTTCCTTTTTTCTTCTTCGTTTTTTTTTTGTCTCTTGGTCTGTGGACTGTTGGCAGTTGGCACAAAAGAACAGGCACGTCAGCTTGCCTGCATTTCACGCACGTCATCTATCTATCTATCTATCTCTGATAAGTGATAATCCAGGTCTCAGCCATGATTGATCTCCTAATTATTCAATAATCAGTACACGTACTGCGGCCAGCTAGCACAGTCGCGTGCAAAATCAAAGAGGGATTAAGTTCGCTCCAATCACTCAGCTGATCAGCTCCCATCCACCGCCGCGTACGTGGCTGACTCCGGGCTCCGGCGACCGACCGGCGGCGCCGGCGCGTCGGAGTCGGACAAGAGATTCCGAGTTTCCGACCACGCCTCTGCTCCTGCCACTGCCCACTGCACAAGGACGGATGTCGGGTAGGCCCCATGGCTCGTACCAACTGCCGGAGCAGGATGTGCCTCTGGGCTCTCCACGTCACTGCTAGGCCGTGGGACCAGCTAGCCAATAATTCCGGCCAAAGTTACGTGGCACAGGGCTGCATGAGACGACCTGGCTGCAAATTAAGCCTCGTCTTAGCCATTCATCCAAAAATCAAAAAAATTTCAAGATTTCTTGTCACATCAAATCTTACGGTACATATATGAAGCACTAAATATAAAAGAAAATAAAAACTAATTACACAGTTTACCTGTAAATCACAAGATGAATCTCTTGAATCTAGTTAGTTTATAATTGGACAATAATTATCAAATAAAAACGAAGGTACTGCATTACAGAAAAAACAAAAAAAATTCGGAACGCCTGAAAGCAACGGCCGGGATCTAGGATCATGGCTGTGATTTGATTTGATGGAGGGCCTCCTTCATGTCTTCTCAAACCCTTACCCTTCCTTGTCTTGTTGTTGTCTGCTTCCTGCCCTGCCCTGCCTTGGTTTTCTACAATGGCTGCACCACAGCAGTTAGCAGTTTAATTAGCACACTCCACCCATTTATTTCTTCTTCGGGTTATATGGGAAAAATACAATTTGAGACAGTACATAGTTCAATGTTATCCCACCTTTAGGTGCGCGCACACCGTATATGCAAAAACAGATCCATGAGCTGATGAGCATGAGCTGTGTCTGCTCAAGAATCATGATGTGGTTCCATTCAGGTTACAGCTAGTAATAACCTGTGTTGGAGTTGGATTATTACTACTCCAACTGTACGTATTTATATGCATAGGCATAACCTGTGGAGGTTGTATTCCCCTTCATTAATTAGAACTAGTGACGCGATGATATGTTATCCTTGTCTAATTACTCGACGACAGTGAAGTGGAATTAATTGTAATGTTTCTATCATCGAACAATGGATGTAGGTACGTACTCCTCTAGAGGCTAAAGTTCGCATGGAATATCTCTTTGTGGGTGTTTGGTTTTTATAGTGGAATTTTGCTATGTACTCAGATTGCCTCGTCATTAGAGTTTCAGCAAGTCACAACCCTTTATTATTTATATATATTACATAAAGAATTTTGGACTATCTCTGACGGTAACGGTAAACCTACACGGGGAAAATAAATAACCTGACGATTATTGAGGGCCTTCGAAACCTGACGATACTACAATATTATATCAACCAATTGTCAAAAAATTACCGTCAAAGATTTCTGTCCAACGTAATTGTTATCTTTGATAGTTTTTCCCTTTTCTCTTGAAGTTTTTTTGTGCACATAGGGATAGTGCGGTTTTCCAGTAGTGATATGACCTGTGACGAATCTAGGAAAATATTTAGGATTCTGCCACCTTAAGACAACTTCAGCCTTTTCTTAAAGTACATCAATAATAAAAATTTGTATGAGGAGCTAAGGGGTACTACGTGGGTTCTACGGTCGTAGGGGGGCTGAAGCCCCACCTCTGGCTACGTAGCTGGATATGACGGTTTTGAAATTGCCATTTAGCTTTTGTTGTTGGATAACTGTAGTTACTAAACTCATTTGTAGTTACTAAACTCATTCATATAATCATATGGAGGCAATTGTTTTTTGTTATGTATCTTTGGATTTGCTAGCAGTGGCTGATAGATGAACTGATGATCTTTGTTATAGCTATATATTAGTACAATGGATTTAGTTACCACATTGGTGTCAACTGAAAGTTTGGACCGTTGCACATGTGACCGTTATTCAGAGACATTGATTTGAGATTGCTGCTTGAAAACAATTCATGTTGCGAAACTATCATAGTTTCTATAGACATTAATTGTAGTGTCACCTAAGCATTTTTGTTGATGTGGCAAGGTAGATATTGAGGAGAGAGAGAGAGAGAGCAAAAACCATACAAACGGGGTCTAAGTTAGAAACCATGTCTACACGAGATCATCTAAGACATGAAGTGATATAATTGGTTGAGAATGGAGAGAGAATGAATGTGATTGGATAAAAAAATATTCTGTAGAAACTCCATTGGGACCATATTTTTCTATATAGTGCATATATAGATATTAATAGGTATGAGAATTACATGTAGTTTCTAGCATTTGGATTGCCCTTAGTTTCCAGGTTATTTTCCGTGCCATTGTATCGAGGGGACAATAAATAGATGATTAGTTTTGGTGTGGTTTGTTATCATGGAAATATTTTTCTTCTTCCGTTTAGAAACAACGACAAATATATCACACCATGATTGCAATTGGAAATCCAGCTACTGCATTTTAAGTTGTAAATTTTTAAAAACGCGTATTTACCTCTTGCCTCTAGGCCACATGCTCGATCCTTTCACAGCTTAAATATCAATCCACTTAAGATAAACATCATATAGATCTTTTGTCTCAAAGGGATAGAGCACAGTAGGTTGTTGCTGTTTAATTGTTCATGAATAATCAATTGTGGCCAGTACTCGATGTGATGCATCTGCTTACCTAATTCGATGATAGTGAACAAGAAGACCTGAGTGAGATGTGTTCGCCATCATAGGGCACACACATGCATATTGTTCTTCTAGCAAGGCGCGGTATGTCTGGAACTCTACAGAACCATAAAGATGAACTTGTGGTCTTGCTCATGTGCTCTATGGTTGGAGCTCTATCTCTTCGCGTGGAGGCCGCTGTCATTAGGTACAGCACACAACCTCCGAATCATTTTTCATTTACTTTCGCAGAGAGATGATAGATAGATTCTATCAGGACGACACCATCTTTATCTGCACTCAAATTTATTAACCATGGATTCCGATTCTTGGAGAAGATTATTGTGGCTCAAATTCCTCCCAAAGTAACTGTCTCAGCTAGCTCACAGCGAAGGACAAAGGAGATCGAGAACTCTATCTAATCCTCGCTCTCCAGTGAGAAACTAAACTAGACCATGGATATATTGCACCAGAAGCAAGGGCAACTAGCTAGTCGTTTTGTAAAGATTTTTTTTGCTATAGGAGCAATGGCTTTGTGGTGTGTATCCAGCCATGGATCCTGTCCACTAGTTGTCCAAAATGAATCGTCTGGCACTCCTTTATTCTCCTGGTAGCTAGCGCTACGCTAGTGCCACTGCACCGGAAATTCTCCCAGAGACAAGTCGTGGTCGTCGGTGAACGGTGACGGCGACGACGGCAACGGCGACAGCGTCCTCCAGGTCTGCTTAACCGTCCCTAGCCGGGATTAATTAGCACTGATCGATGCTGCACCACTACTCTTTGCTAGCTTAATAATCTACTACTGCTACGATTCCATCTTTAACAGAAGCTCGTATGGAAAGTCCTGTCAGAAGTCGTTTAGAATCACATATGCCAAAAATTTCAACACCAGCAGGACACCTTTAATTTTTCAGCGAATTTCGGTGAAATTCCTGAGATTGTTAGCTGAAAGCACATGATATTATTCAGTCAAGTCGCCTGGGGGTTCTGTTCTGCGTGTGCCGTGCTGGCGGTGTGATTAGCATGGGGATCTATTCCCAAATCCTCGTGGATAAGCTAAGCCATGTGTCTCCTTCTCCTCTCCCTGCTCTTGCTCTGCATGCAGCGCTTCAACGGAACGGATTCGGATGCTGTCCACACAAACCGCTACAGCTTCTGACAGGTGGACCTAGCCAGGTCACGAGGTACCGGCCACACCGGCCCGCTGACAAGCGGGCCCACCACAGATCCCTTCTCCGCCTCCGGCCGGCAGCCTTTATAAGCGCAAGCGCGGCTCCGCCATTTTGGTTCTACTCCGTGCGGTGCGGTGCGGTGCGGTGCGCTTTGCTGGTGTGTCCTCGACTCCTCGTGCAGCCTCGCTCGCTGGCTGATCCCAATTCCCACAGGGGGCCGGGGACTGGCGGCGGTTGACGGCTGATAGAGTTGGCGCGGAGTGTGGGTGATGGCGTCGGAGCCGGTGGCGCGGGCGGTGGCGGAGGAGGTGGGGCGATGGGGGAGCATGAAGCAGACGGGGGTGACCCTGAGGTACATGATGGAGTTCGGCTCCCGCCCCACCCCGCGCAACCTGCTGCTCTCCGCGCAGTTCCTGCACAAGGAGCTCCCCATCCGCTTCGCGCGCCGCGCGCTCGAGCTCGAGTCGCTGCCCTTCGGCCTCTCCAACAAGCCCGCCATCCTCAAGGTCCGCCGCCTCGCTCGATGCCTCCCACGCTTCCCCCCTGTCTCTGTCTCTGTCTCCCAGAATTGATTTGGTTAGTTTTTACTCAGTACGTGTTTTGAATGGGTGGCCATTCCCTCCTTGTCATGATTGTTTATCCTTGTTGCTCAGCTAGTGAATCCACTTGTTTGGCGCACCTCCGTTCATGATTCATCTGGGGTGGTTTTTCTTTTACATGATTCATCTGGGGTGTTTTTTTTTATTATTATTTACAGACTGATACGTATCTTTACTATTTGCCCAACTCTGATTAGCTTTTGGTTTAGTTCCTAATGAACTGAAGCAGATATTAGCTTTTGGTTTAGTTCCTAATCAACTGAAGCAGATATTAGCTTTTGGTTTAGTTCCTAATCAACTGAAGCAGATAGGGATCCTTAGCAGGATTTTAGTTCCGAATAATCCTGAAGAGGTGCTTCATTTATGGGTAGATGCTGCTTGTTTTTCCTTTTTGTTTGTAGGTCTGTTTCTTTCTATTTCACTCGTGGTCCAAACAGTCACTCTCATAGCCACATAGTATCTCATACTGACTTGCCACTCGTAGATTGTAGCTTCGATTCCTTGTTCTTACGACATTATAGTTGCATTTGTTGTAGGAACAATAAGTTGTGATAAGAAGGAATCGTTAATTGTGGGAGATTCCTCCTTTTCTAAAAGTAAAATTTGAGAGATTCTTGCTTGCTGACTTGCTTACTTCGTCAACGCTATAATATCTCAAGTCAGCAAAGAATGTGTATTTTATCAAGTCAGCAAAGAGTGTGTATTTTATTAAGAGATGTTTCGTTAACTAGCTAGATGAATAGTATTACCGATGTGACCATTCTGCTGTGGGGAGCGGGACTGATGTTTGGTCTGTTAACCATTTCTTATTTGTTAATTAAGGTGCGGGATTGGTACTTGGACTCATTCCGCGACATCAGATACTTCCCTGAAGTGAGGAGCCGGAACGACGAGCTCGCTTTCACACAGATGATCAATATGGTCAAAATGCGGCACAATAATGTGGTTCCAACAATGGCTTTGGGAGTGCAGCAGCTGAAGAAGGAACTGGGCCACGCAAGGAAGGTTCCCTTTGAATTCGATGATCAGATCCACGAGTTCCTTGATCGTTTCTACATGTCAAGGATTGGCATCCGCATGCTGATAGGTTCGCAACCTTCAAACTGTTTTGTCAGGAGCTTAATTTATGAAGGGTAAAAATCTACTGCCAACTTTGTTCTTGGCCGGTTTAGTTGTTGGATATGCTATGGTAAATACTGTACTAAAATATACTACTTTTTCCCCTGAAAACAGTATAGTAACATATCCAAAAGTTCACTGTAAATCTATCAAGCTCAGCACGCTTTTTTGGCCTCATTTATGTGTTGCTAAACTATACTTTGGGATTTTTGGTCATGTAAAATATGCTATGGTTTTAATTGAAACTGCATCTTCATGGCCCCATGTGTGGGGCCTAATCCAAATGATTGACAGGAAAGTTGAGTGTCTGTTGCTATTAGATATATGGCCTGAGTTATTTGGACTCGATTAATTTCAGGGCAGCATGTGGCTTTGCATGATCCTCAACCCTCTGGTGTCATAGGCCTCATTAATACAAGATTATCCCCAATACAGGTGGCTCAAGCTGCTTGTGAAGATGCCCGTGCTATTTGCTTAAGGGAATATGGATCAGCTCCTGATATTAACATTTATGGTGATCCAAATTTTACATTTCCGTAAGTCCTGTAATCTCTCGTAAGTTACCTTTGTGGACTTGGATCTTTAGCGATGGTATCATTTTGTTTGCCAATGTGATGTCGTAAAACGTTTTTGGAATTCAATTTGGATGCCTCTTATAGACCACATAATTTGTTTGTGTACATTTTTATTTCCTCGTTATTTTAGTCCTTTTAATTGGCTTACTCTTCGATGAGAAAAGCAAACAAATAAAAAATACGAAACATTAGCTAACTTTTTGGCTTCATCAAATGCAGATATGTCACACATCACCTACATCTGATGTTATTTGAATTGGTCAAGAACTCTCTCCGTGCGGTGCAAGAACGGTATATGAATTCTGATGAAGATGTTCCTCCAGTTAGAATTATAGTTGCTGATGGAGAAGAAGATGTTACTATCAAGGTAGTAGTCTTTGTCATCACCTATCATGAATTGTTGGTAACATTCTAGCTATAGCTATTTATTAATGAAATTTGCAATTTGAAATTTGTAAAGGACAGCAAAACTTACGGAACTTCGACTGACTAATGAACTTAATGGAAATTTGCAAACTTCAGTAAATTTGATGGAACTTCCGCTGACATTTGCCACTGATATATGATATTAGTTAACTGTAATTTAAATGAAGTCTGGTGGTACATATCACTCTTGATGTGGCAGAGCTAGACTATATGTAAACTATAGCTAGTTTAAGTTTGTGGGTCAATACGATACTATGTATTTGCTGTAAGAAAACTAAATTATGCACAAAGTTGTGCTGAAGTTTGAGTGCTCTTCTAACGCAGGTTAGTGATGAAGGTGGCGGGATACCAAGAAGTGGCCTCCCAAGAATTTTCACGTATCTGTATAGCACTGCAAAGAATCCTCCTGAGCTAGATAGACCTAATGTAGGAGTAACTATGGCCGGATATGGTTTCGGGCTCCCAATCAGCCGGCTTTACGCTCGGTATTTTGGGGGCGACTTGCAAATCATCTCAATGGAAGGATACGGTATGGTCATGTTTCACTTGATAGTAAACAGTCAGTCAATCTAAGCATAACAAAATCAACCATGGTCTGCAGTTCCATATATGTCATCATAAATTGTCGCATCAGACATGGGAACATAACTACTGTTTCTATTCGTCGTGTAGGTACCGATGCTTACCTCCACTTGTCACGGCTGGGAGATTCAGAGGAGCCCTTGCCTTGACGACATATTTCTGTGGCCCCCAATACCACTCTTTCTCCTGTAATTATGCTGCTCTTCTTCTTGTAATCCAGTGCTGGTCTGCGAATATTGTTGTAATAGGCCAGCCACCTATAGCTATAGTTGGTCTCGATCTTATAGTCCGGCCCCTCAGCTCTGCAGCATTGGGGAACACAGCACTGCTACGTCCTGCTTGCTTCTGCCATGTAGTATGATCTCTCTGCCGGGTTTCAGGGGGAGAAAAATAGAGAATAGTATGATCCCTCCGTCGGGTATCAGAAAACAGTATGATGATCCCTCTGCCTCCCAGAAACCAGCGTTGCAAATGGGGAGAAGCACCCGGACCTATGCCGATGAGCACAAATTTGAGATTATTCTCAGCAGCTGCTAATTTCATAGCTGCATCTCTTGTTGTACAGTATATAATCTGGATTTGGGCTTTGCTACGCTACTCCGTAGCGACGGTGGACTCTCGATCTTTATGGCAATTATCACGTATTACCTTCTAGGAGGTAATAGAGAAATATAAGAAAAATAGAGAATTGTGTTCCTATATGCATGATCTAGCTTGTCTATTTGATGCAGATGCAGTACTCGTTCCTGAATTTTGCTGTCTTTACACTCCAGGTTCATCACACAAGCAACCAAGACAGACAGTACAAGCTGGGGCACCATTGGCTTCAGCAACAGATTAAGCTCTGCCCCACTTGCTGCTGCACTGTGTTGTCAGGCTTGAGTCTTAACAGTGTTTACATTGTACCGGAGCCCAACACAGAATCAGAAGATCCCGTGATGGAGAAGCGCTGGAGACAGACAGGGATGTCTCAACCAACTTCAGTGCCATTCTCTTGATCACTTCCACAGATTGAGCTCCCATGGTCATTGATAAGCTCCGGTTTGTCAGCAGAGAGCCAAGCAAGTACGTTTTGGTAGCCAAAATGCAGTGTCACCAGCAGGTAAGGCAGCAGCACGTTTTGGTTGGTGACAAGATCTGAACTCAGACATTGCCTGTTATGCTGTTAAGAGTTCTGTCAGTCACTGGGCTGTGGACCCTCCCACGTGCTGGGACTGGATAGAGCAGAACCTTCTATTCTCCTCCATGTGAGATTTTCATGGCACGCCTGCATCTGCAGAGCAGAGCAGAACAGAACATGGCGGACAGTTGCAACTTGCAATTAGGAGGCATGGCTGAGCTGCTGGGCTGCCGCAGAGGATCACACAAGCTGCCGTGGAAAGCGGAGGAGCCCCGGCGGGCGGCGGCAGACCCACGAGCGAGAGCGAGAGCGAAGCAAACCAGCGAGCGGCTTTCCGCTCTCCCTCACCCGGTTTATAGAAAGTTTAACCCTCGCAGCTTGGATTATTAGCTTTCCGGATTCTGACTTTTGACGCGGCAGCTCCGGCTTTTGTTTCGCTTTGCCTGTCCTCCCGCGACGCAAATTGTTCTTCTGCTGCTGCTGCCGCCATCACGTGGTTGTGTTATGTTTATTGTTGCGTTGCTTTAGGTGCTCGGGTTATGTACCTGTCGGTTGTCGTCTACTAAATGGAAAGCCATCTATTCTGCGTGTGTGCGTGTACAGAACACATGATAACAGGCTCAAAAAAAAAAGTTGACAGTACCTCGACATCTCCCGTCGACTGAAAGATGGATGATTCCTTTTAGTTTTGTACGAAGTAAATAGTTTTAAAATGATTCCTTTAATGCAAGCACATTTTTTTCAGATAATAAAATTGACTCTCTTAGAAGACATGTTACAAACTTTTCTTTGGGTAAGCTAATGAACATCTCTCTCACAACAAACTTCACATGGAGACATCCTGCACCACCTAGTGCTGCTCCACCCATACACTTTCAATTTTTATTATTATAAATAGAGTAGAATTCTCTAGCTTCCACATGGATGTAATTGTTGTTGTCGTTATTAACTTTCATAAACCCCTTTAAATAAGGGGCATAAATAGTGTAGTTTGAGGGACTCAAACTCCTAAGGCTTTGTTTAGATGTGAATTTTTTTAGATTTCGCTACTGTAGCACTTTTCGTTTGTTTGTGATAAATATTGCCTAATCATAGACTAACTAGGGTCAAAAGATTTGTCTCGCGATTTACAGGCAAACTGTGTAATTAGTTTTTGTTTTCGTCTATATTTAATACTTCATGCATGTGCCGCAAAATTCGATGTGATGGGGAATCTTGAAAACTTTTTGGTTTTTGAGGTGAACTAAACAAGGCCTAAGAAAAAACTTTGGCTAATTCTTCAAAGAAAAGTATTGATATGCATGTGACTTATTTGTGCAATTATTATTTTGTCCAAGCGATCAAAATAGTTCATCTTACTTTGCTAGTGTCTAATTGACGATCGAGAACTAAAAGACCATCGAGTTTAAACTAGAGGAGTATAATATTTTTTTTTATTTTGCTTCAAAAGAACTTTAGAGAGTGGGAGATAGCTTCATGTCTCAGGGACTTGGTCCAATACCTCTTGGACTAATCTTTATTTTTCTTCTCTAATAACACATCTTAATATCTTCTAGATTTAGATTAGAGTATTGTTTGGTTATAGAATTGTAATGTAATGGGAATGAAATTAAAGCTGTGGACGTAACTGCAAGGAAATGGAAATGAACTAATTTTATTTTTCATTTATGTTACCGTTGCAAGAACCAAAAAAACACTTAGATTCTTATTGTAAAAAACTAAAGAGTGACTTTCTCATGTTTTTGTTTGGATCTGTCTATAGCTTATGCGTGTGAGTCGTCACATGATTTTTTTTTCTAAAGTGTTCTTCTTCCACCTCCCGCTGCTCACCCCTGCCGTCGACCCCCCCCCCCCCCCCCCCCCCCCCC
>Ga0182004_10000048_pt1 | contig 42153 bp, 35 predicted proteins | sample Sormic07211540_1_FD_120479 | JGI IMG/M metagenome (GOLD analysis project Ga0182004, IMG submission 120479) | Endophyte microbial communities from Sorghum bicolor roots, Mead, Nebraska, USA - 072115-40_1 MetaG | ecosystem: Host-associated > Plants > Roots > Unclassified | place: USA: Nebraska...
ACACATTCATCCAATTTAAACTTATTTTAAGTTAATGCATTAGTGTGTGCTTAACGAATTTACGATGCAATGCTCATGATGACATGTCATGTTTTAGTTCGCTTAACACGAGAGTGTTACACTTTGTAAGTTGTATGATGTAAACTATCAGAAATTTCTGTGAAATATAAACCCCAGTTTCTAAAAAAAAACTAAAAAAAGGTTTTAAGTAAATTCATTGGAAAACACACACACACAAGGTTGTGCTATGAGGAGCAATAAAAACTATGGATACACGGATGCAGAGATATTCCAAGTATCTATATATATATTGTGTTAGAAAATGGAAAGAGAGTAAATATAGGTAACCTTTTAAATTGTAGTACTCCTAAACATGAACTTGTGATGCTTATTGTCAGCGGATCAACTTCACCAACAGCTAGCTGACCGCGTATTCAGGATCTACTGCCCCGCTCGCCACGCCCGCAGTGCGTGCTCCATCCTCGCATGCAGGGACGAAGCCAAAAAAAAAATTTAGAGGGCTAAACAAAAATTCTACATCGACTTAGCTCTACTATTATCTCTCGTAATAAAAAAAATATATTAGTTTAAAGTAGTCTTAGATTAAAAATATAGACCAATAATAAAATTCACAAAATATATCAAAAAATAAAGTTCTTAGCCCACCCTACTTTATAAATTTATGTTTAAAATTAGAAGAAAAACACTAGAAATTTCACTAGGCCAGCAGCGGTAGGGGGGCTGGAGCCCCGCTAGCCCCACCGCTGGCTTCGTGCCTGGTCGCATGCGCGCCCGGTCGCCGCGCTCCCGCTTAGGCCGCTCGCCCGCTCGCCTCGCTCGCGCATGCGCTGCCGTGGCCAATGGCCACTCAATTGTAATACTATATATGTATTCGTACATGATCAATGAAAGGTGTCTAGTTGATCACTCTTATTCTACATGGTATCAGCCTTTTCTTCTTCTTCTTCTTCTTCTTCGGTCCTAGAAAATCCCTTCGCCTCCACTTCCGCTCCAGCGCCCATGGCTCCCCCCTCCGTCCACTCTGATTCCTCCGATGACGGATATGACGCCGTGCGCCGCATCGCAGATCCAGAGCCTCTCCATCCGCCATCACGTCCAGGTCATCCTCGACCTCGACAAAGGCAACTTCGGCTAGTGGCAGCACTTCTTTGACTCAACTCTCGGCAAGTTCAGCCTCAAGAGCCATGTCCGTTCGACTACTCCCGACGACGAGCGCGATGGCGAGTGGTGCATGGTGGACTCATGCGTCGTCAACTGGATACTCGCCACCGTATCCAAAGGAGTCTTCGACATTGTCCGCCGCGACCGCCACGACGCATTCGCCCCCTGGCACGCCGTCGAGGGGCTCTTCCAAGACAATGAAATGCAGCGCGCCGTCTACCTCGAGGCCGACCTGCGTTCCATGGTGCAAGGCGACCTGTCCATCAACGACTACTGCACTAAACTCAAACGGATCGCCGACCAACTGCGCGACATCGACCACGCCGTCTCCGAGCCGAGCCAAGTGCTCAATCTTCTTCGCGGCCTCAACCCCAAGTTTTGCTACGTCAAGCTGGTGATCACGTCGAAGTCGCCGCCTCATACATTCTAGAGTGCCCGCTCCTTTCTCATCCTAGAGGAACTGAGCTTCCAGCATGACGCAACAGTCGAGGCGGGTCAGGCTCTGACCGCGTCTCACGGCGCCACCAACGGCGGCTCCTCATCCACCACTTCCGGCTCCAAGGACAACCCCTCCGGCTCGTCTGCTTCGCGCTCCAGCAACCAAGGCACTGGGAACGCCGTTGGGAACCGCAACCGCAACGATCGACGTCGCGGCAACAACGGCGGCCGCAACAACAACAACGGCGGCGACGGCGCACGATCCTCCAACACCGCGAACAACTCCAACGCTGCGTCGGCGCCGTGGGCCGCGGGTTACAACCCCTGACAAGTGGCAAGGCATGGTGCAGGCATGGTCTATGCCCTTCCGTGCCCCCGGTGCCGGCGTTCTAGGTCCTCGGCCTCCATTCCAGCCGCAGCAAGCCAAGACGGCCGCCTCCAACCCCAACGCCTTCGACACCAGTGCACTCTATTCGGCACTCCAGTCCTCCGCCGCCCCACAGCCACCGCCAAGCGCCTCCGAGTGGTACTTCGACACCGAGGCAACGTCTCACATGTCTTCCTCACCTGGAAATTTCCCACTCCACACTCTTCGTCCCTCTTCCTCCGTTATCACAGTCGGGAATGGTGCTCGCATGCCGGCCACCCATCGAGCACAAACAATCATCCCCACTGCCACATCTCCCCTACGTCTCGACGACGTTCTTATTTCCCCTTCTCTTATCAAAAATTTAATTTCTGTTCCGCGATTAACTCGTGATAATGACGTATCTATTGAGTTTGACCCTATGGTTTTTCAATCAAGGATCTTCACACACGGGCGGAGAGGCTCCGATGTGACAGCAGCGGTGATCTCTACCCCCTTCGTCTTCCACACCATCAAGCTCTTCACAGTTCATCAGCAGCGTCCCTGTGGCATCAGCGGCTTGGGCATCCCGGGCTTGCAGCTACTACTCAAGTCTTACAGATTTTTTCTTTTAGTTGTAATAAGACTGATGCACACTCATGTTCCTCCTGTCAGCTAGGAAAGCATTCCCGCTTGCCGTTTCAGGATTCCACTTCACAAACATATTTTCCTTTCCAATTAGTTCATTCAGATGTGTGGGCTTCACCCGTTTACAGTCATTCAGGTTACAAATATTATGTTGTTTTCCATCATGATTACACACATTACCTTTGGACTATCCCCTTACGCAATAAGTCTGATGTTCTGCCTACTATACGCTCTTTTATAGCCTATGTTCATACTCAGTTTCGCTTGCCAATTCTAGCCTTCTAGACAGACAATGGCCGTGAATACGACAACACTGCCATGCGTCTTCTCCTTTCTTCACTCGGCACTCAGCTTCGTCTATCGTTTCCCTACACGTCTCAGCAAAACGGGAAAGCTGAATGTGTTCTTCGGACCATTCAAGATTGTGTCCGTACTCTACTAATCCATAGTGCAGCTCCACTGGCGTTCTGGGCTGAGGCGCTCGCCACAGCGACGTATTTGATCAATCGACGCCCATGTCGCGCCACAGGTTCAACGACGCCGTTCCAGCTGCTCTTCGGCACGCCGCCAACCTACACTGAACTTTGCGTCTTCGGCTGCCGATGCTTCCCCAACATGATCGCCACAGCAAGTCACAAACTTGCCGCGCGGTCGCTCGCCTGCATCTTCATTGGCTACCCTGCTGACCATCGTGGCTATCGATGCTATGACCCTGCATCAGGCCGTGTGATCACCTCCAGGCACGTGCTCTTCGATGAGGTTGTGTTCCCCTTCCGCGACATCGCCTCACCGGCAGCACCGTACCACGACGTCGACTCCGAGCCACCGCTGCCAGTTCCCAGGGCTGGGCGTGACGCCCGTCGCAACGCCCAACAGCGATCGGCGTCACCACCTTCACCGCCGCATCCGATGCAGCCTCAACCACGACAGTCGCAACCTGTCGTCCATGCCACGCCGCCCCTCAACTCCATCTACTACCAATCCAGTCGTCTCTGGCACCTCGACGTCGTCTTCCTCAAGCACTGCGTCGTCCACGCCAAGCACTGCATCCCGCGGATCCTCGGCACCAGCACCGTCGCCACCACCATCACCACCCCATGCGCCGCTGCCTACCGCTGCACCAGCTGCGCAGCCCCAGTACACCCGATGGTCACTCGTGCTTGTGCCGGCATCCACAAGCCGAACCCCAAGTATGCAATTACGGCCACTGAGGTGATCTCCCCGATCCCTTGAAGTGTCCGCTCCGCCGTCAAAGATCCACACTCGTACGACGCCATGAAAAAGGAGTACGACACACTGCTGGCCAACAAGACATGGACACTCGTTCCGCGACCACCAGGAGCTCGGATCATCACCGAGAAGTGGGTCTTCAAGCACAAATTGAATCCCGATGGCACTCTCGAGCGTTACAAAGCTCGGTCGGTTGTCCGTGGCTTCAACCAATGACTCGGGATAGACTTTGGCGAGACATTCTCGCCGGTCGTCAAGCCGGCGACCATCCGCACCGTCCTGACGCTGGTAGCGACTCACAATTGGTCGGCGCACCAACTTGATGTTTCCAATGCTTTTCTTCATGGCAACCTACAGGAGCATGTGTACAGCCAGGAGCCCACGGGCTTCGTCGATCCGCGCCGGCCGAACAACGTCTGCCTCCTCTCGCGTTCTCTCTATGGGCTTCGCCAAGCACCACGCGCGTGGTTTGATCGATTCGTCGGTCACGCCACGAGTCTCGGCTTCGTCCAATCCAAGGTGGACACATCCTTGTTTGTCTACAGAAGGAATGGTGCCACGGCATACCTCCTCCTCTACGTCGACGACATGATCCTGTCGGCGTCCTCCGCACCACTCCTTCGGCACATCATCAAACGCCTCCACGACGCCTTCGCTGTCCTGGACATGGGACCCGTGTGGCACTTCCTCGGCATCAATGTATAGCGCAATGCGGCCGGCTTCTTCCTCTCGCTAGCTTCATATGCTGAAGACCTTCTCGAACGCGCCGGCATGGCCAATTGCAAGCCGGTCGACACGCCAGCCGATGCCAAGCCCAAAGCTTCAAGATCCGATGGCAAGCCCATTGACGACGTCACCGCCTACCGCAGCATCGCCGGAGCACTCCAGTACTTGACGATTACCCGCCCCGACATCGCATACGCCGTCCAACAGGTCTGCCTCCACATGGACGCGTCGCGCGATGTTCATCAGACGATGCTGAAACGGATTCTGCGCTACATCAAGGGCACGCCAACGCTCGGAGTTCAGCTTGGCACTGCATCGACACCAACGATCACAGCGTACTCTGACGCCGATTGGGCAGGGTGCCCAGATACACGGCGTTCAACGTCAGGGTTCTGCATCTTCTTCGGCAACTCACTCGTCTTGTGGTCCTCGAAGCGGCAAAACACGGTGTCTCGGTCGAGCGCAGAAGCGGAGTACCGCGCCATCGCCAACTCGGTTTCCGAATGTTCCTCGTTACGGCACTTGCTCGGAGAACTACTCTGCCCAGTCTCCACGGCAACGGTGGCGTACTGCGACAACATCTCGTCCGTGTACATGGCGCGCAACCCCGTCCACCATCGCCGCACCAAGCATATCGAGCTAGACATCCACTTCGTTTGGGAGAAGGTCACCATTGGAGAGCTCCGAGTCACCCACATCCCAAGTGCGCGGCAGCTGGCCGACGGCACTGTTCTACGACTTCTGGGACAGCCTCTCCGTCGTGCAATCACTGACGTCGAGACTGGGGGGGTGTGTGTGTGTGTGTGTTAGCGGATCAACTTCACCAACAGCTAGCTGACCGTGTATTCAGGATCTCAACTGCCTGTGCACTACGCACGCTCGCCACGCCTGCAGAGCGCGCTCCATCGTCGCATGCGCGCCCGGTCACCGCGCTCCCACTTAGGCCGTTTGCTCGCTCGCCTCGCTCGCGCATGCGCTGCCGTGGCCAATGGCCACTCAATTGTAATACTATATATATATGTATACATACATGATCAATGAAAGGTGTCCAGTTGATCACTCTTATTCTACACTTATGCCTCCTAAAATTCTGACCCACAGCGGGGGCTGATGGAGTAATATACAGAGAGGAAACCGGATAATTTGGCTATCTATCTGACTGCTGAAGCATGAAATCCATCCCGTCCTAACAACTACAGTACCGGCTCGGCGGCAGGCAGGTACCGATAACGACCGCAAAAAAGCAATGCAAACTTGGATGCAATGAAAAGGCAGGGCAGAGTTTCTTGCAGATGGAGCTATCTGCCGAGCTTTGCTGAGGTCGACGCATCGACCCCTCCAAATGCGACAGAAAGCCACTGTCCCATGGTCTCCATGCAATTTTTTCTCCTGCTTAGTGCTTACTCTATCCACAGATCCGTCCAAAGGGCAGTTTGTTGAGCTAGAATTATGGATTGGATCCTTTCGGTCACCTGCATTGCATGAGCAAGAGCCGTTGCGATGGAGCCATGCTACCTATCCTGTCCTGCCTCACTGAAAACAAGTCCGAGAGTGTCGAGTTTCTGACAAGCTGCAGGGTCAGGCCATGTGATGAATCTCGCTAAGAGAGGCAGAGGACATTAGATCTGACTGTCAGGCTAATCTAATGACCCTCTAAACACATTAAGTACCTACAGTTTCTGCTACCACTGCCCCGTTGATACTAGTTTATCCTGATCTCAAGTCTAATAGTGAGATTCTTCATCGTTTTGTGCAGAGTCACACGTGCTCTTGGAAGTCAGGATTCATGAAGAGCTTGGCCATGCCGTTTACCTCGAAACACCTAAACAAACGGCTGCGTGCATTTCCTGTCTCCCTGACCAGCAGATTAATCAACACTATAATCCCTGCCAGGTCAAAGTCAAACTAAACCGGCCTAGTAACTAGCAGAAAGGAATCTCGAATCATCACCATTTCAAGGGTAATACAAGATCGATCAATATACAATTTCTTTCGTTTCAGTTGTCCCATGTACTTGCCTAGAAGACAAATATTAAGGAAGTTCTTATTGATAGATAAACTAACTACTGTAGAGCCTAACTACAGTATGAGGCCTTGTTTAATTTCTATCCAAAAACTTTTCACTCCATCCCTTCGAATGTTTTGAATACATGCATAAACGATTAATATAGATAAAAAAATAACTAATTGTATAGTGTACGTATATTTTGCTTTGAGCCTAGTTAGTCTATAATTTAACACTAATTATTATAGTTATAAATGTGCTACAATATCCAAATTTTTTTCTTTTCACGAAAACAAGACTTGTGGTGCACCTTGCGAGTTGCTGAGGTAGGTGCAAGCAGCCCCCACTTGGATACTCCCAGTATTCATCATGCATCTTCTGTCTTCCTCCAAAGGTTGGTGTGGTCCAGTTAAGTGACAGTATACTGTGCAACTAACTCCTACGGCACAGAGCATGGAGCTCAGTCATCTGCAAAATGGCCAGCAGTTGCCAGAGTTTTATTGGTAGTAGATGGGTTAGCTGGGCATCTACTATTCAGCAATCATTAAGAGGTTACTCCTACTAACCATGTTCTCCCCACCTTCCCTAGTTACTGAGGCCTTGTTTAGTTGGCAAAAAATTTCAAGATTTTCCGTCACATCGAATCTTTGATCACATACATGAAGCATTAAATATAGATAAAAATAAAAACTAATTGAACAGTTACCTGTAATTTGTGAGATGAATCTTTTGAGCCTAGTTACTTCGTGATTGAACAATGTTTGTCAAATAAAAACGAAAGTGCTAAGGTAGCCAAAAACCACAAATTTTGCAAACTAAACAAGGCTTGAGCATCAACGGGACAGGTTAATTACTTGAAGGGGCATATGAACATGACAGGTGAGAGGACACCTGTCTCGCAGTGGGGACGGGTGCCACACACAGTAATCTGACTGGAACTCAAACTGCCATCTTTTTGCTGCACAGCACAGTACAAACAAGCACGAGATGAGTAAACACGAGAATATTCCGGTGCAAGTACAAAGTTATGGGCTTTATGTGTGTGTGTTCTGCACTGCCAGCCAGCCTGCTGGGATTAACGTCAGTCATGAAATTGAAATACAGTAATATGGCACAAAATGATCCAGATGAAGATCACCCAAAAATATTTTTTTTTGTATTTTTGCATGACTGGTCGTTCGTAGAATGATTTCACCAGCAAAATTCTACCAAGCCGCTAGCTAGTCAACAAGGTGAAGCTAGGCATACATGTGTGTATGCGCGTGTGTCGGTTGCCTGTCTACTACTGTATGATCAAGTGTCGCTGTGTTGCCTCGTGTTCGCGCTGGCATGATCGTCCTTGGCCGCCGGCGCCCACGGCAGGCCGTCGTCGGCGCAGAGGCCGCCGGGCAGCCGCTTGCTGCCGCGCCACTGCCAGATCTTGGACACGGAGAAGCTGTCGCCGCGCGCGAACACCTTCTTGCCCTGGTGCTGCTCGTCGCTACTGCTCGCCGCGGTTACTGCGGCGCTGCTGCTAGTGCCGCACGCGGTGCCGGCGCCGCCGCCCGCATTGCCGTGCCGCAGGTGCACGGAGACCAGCAGGTGCTCGTCGGCTAGCACGTACTGGTACGAACCCATGGAGTAGCACCTCCGCCGGTCGATTCGGCTGGTGGCGCCGGTGCTGGAGCTGGACTCGGCGTCGTCGTCGACGTTCTTGAACCGGCCGAGCCTGACCGGGAGCACGACGCTGCTGCTGGCGGCCTCGACGGCGTCTGGCGGCGCCTGGTCCTGCTGCGGCTTCTGCTCCTCGACGTCCGTGGCGACGGACGATGGCGCGTCCGTGGCTGCGGCGAGGTGTCGCGCGGAGACCTTGGTGCGGCAGAGCGGGCAGGTGGCGCTGGAGCGGAGCCAGACGTCGATGCAGGCGACGTGGAAGGCGTGGCCGCACAGCGGCAGCAGGCGGAGCCGGTCGTGGTCCGCGAACTCGCAGAGGCAGACGGCGCAGTCGAACGGCCGGGCCGCCTTCTCCTTCCCCTTCCTGCTAGCGGCGGCGGCGGCGGTCCCGGACAGCTCGGCGTAGGCGAACTCCGGGAGCGCGTCGATGGCAGCCTGGCCGAGGCCGCCGCCGCCGGTTCCGGAGCCGCTGGCGCCGCCGTCGTCGTGCGCGGGGAAGAAGAGGTGCTGCAGCTGGCGCTCCCCGGCGCCGGCGCTGGCGTGGTGGCTCTTGAGGAAGACGCGGCGCAGGACGTGGAGCAGGCCGGAGACGAGCAGCACCACGGCCAGGACCACCGTGACGAACAGCACCGCCGGCGTGATCCTCGACGCCGCGGCGGAGACGGAGGCGGACGGCGGCGACCCCCTCCCGGTCGTCGTGGCGGTGGCGTCCATCGCCGGCGCGGGCGCTGGATCCTCCAGCAACGCGCGCGGCATTGTAACGCCGCCTCTGGCACCGAAGAAGTGCACATTGGCGCCAGCGCCACTGCTCCTGATTTCCCGCGCAAGAAGAAACCTGCCGCCGGCTCTCCTCAGTCCCGCCGCCATCTTGGCCTTCCTGCTGGTGCCCCTCTCGCCGCCGGTCTCGGTCCCTGGCTCGGCACCAGTGCAGCCGCACTCATCCGCTGTCCGGCCGGTGTAGGCAGCAGCTATATAGACGGCGGAGCGATGTATCAGGTGAGGTCGAGCAATCAGGCACCAAACCGGGACAAGGAAGCCATGGCCAATGGACAAGGAAGGAAGCAGCAAGCAAGTCAACCAGGGACCGAAGCTTTGGATGGATATATGATATATGGCGCTCGCAGTCGCTGGTACCAACTCGCTCGTCGCGCGCAGCCGGGTATTTGGTTGTAGGCTAGGTGACCGTGGCCGTGCTGCGGTTGGAGAGGCGTTGTCTATTGCGCGAGGGCGAGGCCCCCGGCCCGCCCCGGGCTTTGGAAATGCGGTGCCGGCCGCCGCGGCATGTGAGCTGAAGCGCTGTCTCGTGCCTGTGCTGGTGGTGGTGCGCAGCGGCAGCCGGCGCTCGGCAGGTCGGGGTTGGGGTTGGGCTGCTGTCCTCGCTTGGGATGCACGGAAAGCGCGAGGGAAATTAAGAGGGAACAGCACGTCAGCGTTGGAGGTGGTTGGGCCGATGGATCATGGACGCCTGATGGGCGCCCCTGCCCTGCCTTCTTCTTCTTCCCCTGTACTGTACACCACCGCGCCAATGCATCATCGCCGTGGCTGGAATTTCGGGGCGATACCACAACCATAAATGGCCGCGACAACGACACGGGTAGTTTCGGCTCACTGGCGCCACGCCGCCGCTACTCGCCCATCGCCCACGGGACGACTAGGCGTGGCCACCGTCGAATCGGCGTTGCCCGACCGCCCGTCGCATCCAACGGCTCTCTCCAATTTCAACAGCTCGTTCCAGACGGGAAAACCGAACGGGCTTTCGCTACAATCCTGCCGCCGGGACCCCTGCCCTAAACCTGCACGGACGGATGATGGACCACCATTGACAAATGACAAACCTCCATTCCGTTCCTCTCCACCTCTGGAGTTTTCCCACGGCGGGCGGATTGGGTGCCCGGTTCATTCCGCGGCGGGTGCGTGCGTGCGTGCCGCCACCCCGGCGGCTGGCCGGCCGCCCGGCGTCGTGTGCCGCGCCGGGTCAGCATCGCCAACGCCGTACTACGTGTCAGCACGGCTGGGGTCGATCGTGCATTCGGTGACGAACGTCGAACCGAACGTCGTCGTCTCGACCTGTCGCCGCCGCCGCCGCACTGCTGGATCTCGAGCCACGCCGCACGCCAGGCCATCAGCAACGCTCGATTCGCGAGGCACACCGCCGGATTGGGACAGCGGAGTGAGAGATTCATCAGGGCTAGGGGTGGTTTGTTAGAAGTGTAACACTTGGCATCACGTTCAGGAGTATTGAATGGGTGCCATCAATCTTGTTGATCATGCACACATGCAAGGTTTAGAGTGGTTGTAGTTGAGTCAAGTCTATGATGCAGGCATCACGTTCAGGAGTGTTCAATGGGTGTCATCAATCTTGTTGACCATGCACACATGCAATGGTTTGGAGTGGTTGTAGTTGAGTCAAGTCTATGATGTAAACTATCTCTATGTACAGCCACGAAGGGGGCTCTTCCCTTCAATATATAAACACGTAACCGGGAACCAGGAAGGTAACCCGTTCACCCTATTCATTTTACATGGTATCATCCGCCTGATCATTCCATACGGAACTCTCGATCCATGGCGCAACCCGCTGCATTTTCCTTCAGTTTCCTTCCTCCTCCCACCGTCCTCCTCACTAGGGGCAACTACTACATGTGGTATGCCTAAGTATCCTCAACCCTGAAGGAGCCGAGTGTTGGGGCTATATTTCCCCATCTGCTAAACCACCTTCTGAATTTCTTGCCCAAACCGATCCCAACGCCGATCCCACCCCTAATCCCGCGTATGGCAAGTGGACTGCCAAGGATCAACAGGTCCTTAGCTATTTGTTTTCTTCTCTCTCGCCAGAAATCTTTACCCAACTCTCCACAAATACCACCGCAGCCACACTTTGGGCCGCAATTCAGGGGCAACACGCCTCCCAATCTCGCGCCCGTGTCATATCGACGTGCATGGCGCTCGCCACTGCAACGAAGGGATCCTCGTCGGTGGCTGAGTACTACACCAAGATGAAGGGGCTCGCTGATGAGATGGCATCGGCGGGTCGCAAGTTGGATGACGAGGAACTCGTCTCGTACATCCTCACCGGCCTCGACATCGACTACGAGTCCGTCGTCACCGTTGTTGCAGCCCGCGTCGAGACGATCACCGTCCCCGAGCTCTACGCGCAGCTTGCTGCTCATGAACAGTGGGTGGCCCTCCACGACGCGACCTCTCAGTCCTCCGCCAACATGGCTGACCGTGGTGGCCGAGGGGGTGGATCTCACACCAACTCGCGCGGCCGTGGCGGCCGTGGTGGATCCGAACGCGGCCCCAAGGTTGGCCGTGGCAACGGAACCAAAGGACGCGGCCGCAATTTTGAAGCCGGCGTCTTCTGTCAAGTATGCGGCCTTGAAGGACATCCAGCCTACCGCTGCTGGAATCGCTATGACTCCAACTACAACGGCCCTCCTCAGAAGACCGCGGCTGCTGCAACTTCTTCCTCCTACGGTGTAGTTACCAATTGGTATATGGACACTGGGGCAACGGACCACATCACCGGGGACCTTGAGAAGCTGACGATCCGTGATAGGTACAACGGCAATGAGCAGGTGCATGCTGCAAGTATGGGCATTTGTCATGTTGGTCATAGCTTTTTGCAATCCCCATATAGTCAAATTCATCTTAAAAATATCTTGCATGTTCCTCAAACCAACAAAAGTCTAGTATCTGTTCATCGATTAGCTCGTGATAATAATGCTTTCCTTGAGTTTCACCCAAACCATTTTTTCCTTAAGGAACAAGGGACCAAGAGAACTCTTCTTCAAGGCAGGTCTGAAGGGGGCCCCTATCCTCTCAAGGTTCCAACCAATAAACAAGCGCTTGGCGCCATCAAGCCATCATCATCATTGTGGCATGCTAGACTAGGGCACCATCGCCTGCTGTTGTTCAACAAATTTTATCCCACTACAATCTTCCTTTTATTTCCAATCCAAATAATAGTGCAATTTGTGATGCGTGTCAACGGGGCAAGAGTTATCAGCTACCGTACCCTAAGTCAACTAGCATTTCTGCCAAACTTTTTGAGTTGATTTTTTCTGATGTTTGGGGACCCGCACCCACTTCGGTCGGGAAGCATAATTATTATGTAAGCTTTATTGATGATTATTCCAAATTTACATGGATTTACCTCTTGCGTCACAAATCTGAAGTCTTCTCATGTTTCAAAGACTTCCAAAATCTCGTCGAAAGACAATTTAATTGTAAAATATTAAAAGTACAATCTGATTGGGGTGGAGAGTATCAAACTCTAAATTCTTTTTTCCGACGCATAGGCATCGAACACTATGTTTCATGTCCCCATGCACATAAGCAAAATGGAGCGGCCGAGCGCAAACATAGACACATCATTGAAATAGGATTGTCACTTCTTGCTCATGCCAGCATGCCTCTAAAATTTTGGGATGAAGCATTCCTCACAGTAGTGTTTCTTATTAATCGCCTTCCGTCCAAAGTCACACAAAATACCACACCTCATGAACGCCTTCTTTGCAAGACACCTGATTATTCTTTTCTCCGAACCTTCGGATGTGCCTGTTGGCCAAATCTTCGACCATATAACACCAAAAAACTCCAATTCCGCTCCAAACAATGTGTCTTTCTTGGTTATAGTAATTCTCACAAAGGTTTTAAGTGCTTAGATCCCTCTGAAGGCCGTGTCTATATTTCTAGGGATATTGTTTTTTATGAGCATGTATTCCCCTTCTCTCATCTCAATCCAAATGCAGGAGCACGTCTTAGAGCCGAAATTCTTCTCCTTCCGGAATCTCTCCAAAACACCACCTCTTTCGGGGATGCAAAATTGCATGATCAACATTGTACTAACCCTGCATCTAATGCTTCTCCAAGCTCTTCTCGTTGCTATGGTGATACATGAACAAACCAGGAATTATTTGGTGAAGAAACGACATCAAACAATGTAACACCGGCGTCATTTCATGCACTTCCCCGGCGGGAACAGCACTAGCAGATCCGATGCAGCTCCCGATGTTGATTTGCCTGGACCAGATCAGCAGCCGGTACAGGAATCTGGCTCGGGATCGCCGCCTGCCACACAGGCAGCAGGTGTCGCGGTGGACCGGTCGCCGCATCCCACACATGCAACGGCTGATGCGGTTCCCCCTGCGGTCGAGGAACGAGTCCTGCGGGATCCGGTTGAGCCTGCGCCTGCTCCTGTAGAGATCCCCACCTCCGGATCTTCTGTGCCAATGGCTCCTGCTGCCCCTTCTGTGTCAAGTCGACCAACAACTCGTCTATCTCAAGGGATCACCTGTCCTAAACTTCGTACCGATGGAACAGTACGATGGGGCATGTCAACTAGAGTCTCTGAAGAACCAGCATCTGTCCATGAAGCTCTACATGACTCTAACTGGCTCACGGCCATGAATCAAGAGATACAAGCTCTTCATCGCAACAAAACTTGGCATCTTGTTCCTCCACCGAAAGGCAAAAATATCATAGATTGCAAGTGGGTCTACAAGGTAAAAAGAAAATCTGATGGTTCCATTGACAGACATAAAGCTAGACTTGTTGCTAAGGGATTCAAGCAACGTTACGGCATTGATTATGAAGACACTTTTAGTCCAGTTGTCAAGGCAGCCACAATTCGACTCATTGTATCTATTGCAGTATCAAGAGGGTGGTCTCTTCGACAGTTAGATGTTCAAAATGCATTCCTTCATGGCATTCTTGAAGAAGAAGTATACATGCGTCAACCTCCAGGTTATATTGACAAAAGCAAGCCATTGTGGGTGTGCAAACTTGATAAAGCTCTATATGGACTTAAGCAAGCACCCCGTGCTTGGTATGCTAGACTCTGTGGCAAGCTTGAATCTTTGGGTTTCATTCCATCAAAAGGCGACACATCACTCTTCTTCTACCACAAAGGTAGACACACTATTTTTGTCTTGGTATATGTTGATGACATTATTGTAGCAAGTTCATCCACAGAAGCTACAGATGCTCTCCTCAAAGATCTCCAACATGACTTTGCACTCAAAGATTTGGGTGATCTCCATTACTTCTTGGGTATAGAAGTCAAGAGATCAAGGGAGGGTCTAGTCCTGTCACAAGAGCGGTATGCCACTGACATTGTACAAAGAACCGGGATGGCAAAATGCAAGGCTGTAACTACACCACTTTCTAGTTCCGAAAAACTCAGTATCACAGATGGTGACAAACTAAACTCTGATGATGCAACACGGTATAGAAGTGTGGTAGGGGCTCTACAATATTTAACCTTGAAAAGGCTAGATATTTCCTTCTCGGTAAACAAGGTGTGTCAATTCCTCCATGCACCAACTACAACTCACTGGAGTGCAGTTAAACGAATTCTGCGATATGTGCAAGGATCTCTAAAGATGGGACTCAAATTTCGACCCTCTCACTCCATGATGGTCAGTGCATTTAGTGATGCTGATTGGGCAGGATGTCCTGATGATCGAAGATCCACAGGTGGCTTTGCAGTCTTCCTAGGGCCCAACCTTATTTCATGGTGTGCCAAGAAACAAGCCACGGTTTCACGATCAAGCACTGAAGCAGAATATAAAGCATTGGCTAATGCCACGGCAGAGGTAATGTGGATTCAAAAATTACTTGATGAACTTGGGATTCTACATCCACGTGCAGCTCGGCTCTGGTGTGACAATATTGGTGCCAAGTACCTATCTGCAAATCCAGTGTTTCATGCTCGCACCAAACATATTGAAATAGACTTTCATTTTGTTCGAGAAAGAGTTGCACAGAAACTCTTGGATATTCGATTCATAAATACTGCTGATCAAGTAGCGGATGGGTTTACAAAACCATTGATTGCAACTAAAGTAAATTCGTTTAGAAACAATCTCAACCTAGTGGCCGGTTGAGATTGAGTAGGGGTGTTAGAAGTGTAACACTTGGCATCACGTTCAGGAGTGTTGAATGGGTGCCATCAATCTTGTTGACCATGCACACATGCAATGGTTTAGAGTGGTTGTAGTTGAGCCAAGTCTATGATGCAGGCGTTACATTCAGGAGTGTTGAATGGGTGCCATCAATCTTGTTGACCATGCACACATGCAATGGTTTAGAGTGGTTGTAGTTGAATCAAGTCTATGATGTAAACTATCTCTATGTACAGCCACGAAAGGGGCTCTTCCCTTCAATATATAAACACGTAACCGGGAACCAGGAAGGTAAGCCGTTCACCCTATTCATTTTACATGGTTGGCTTGGCTGCTGGCGCCATGCATGGCTAGCAAGCTTCCGGTTCCAGTGGCTGTGGCTGTGGCCCGGGCCCTCGTCGTGTACTGTTACTGTGCGTGTATCCGGGCCGGCCGCCTGGCTGGTGTGTTTTAGGTTTGTATTATGTGAATAAGTCAAACCCCAGTCTGGTGTATCGGTTAATCCCCCTGCGCCGCGCAGCTTGTTGTTGCGTGCATCTTGGCTGCGCCGTGGTGCCTGCATAATTGGCCGGTAGGCACGCAGGCAGCCAATCAGCCATGCATGCATGATTACGTTTTGGTGCATATGGAAACATGCGTGTGGACACACAAGGGAGGGATGGATAATAGAGATTAGAGAGAGACCAAGTGTCGATCGCAAGTCAACTGTAATCCCCCACCCCTACTAGTATCTTTTTTTTTATTTGTCTTCGAATTATCCGGTAGGCACAAGCAGATAGAATGAAGTAGTAACATGCTATTGCTAACGCGTCGGACATATACATGGGTTGACATGCTACCCGGCAGGTCGTGTAGTGTAATGTGTCAAGATGACTCGGTCTGTAGTGTGCGCCATGCATAATTGGATAAGGTTAAAGATGATCAACGGGCCAGCCCGGCCCAGCATGCACGGGGCCCGTGCTAGGCACGACCTGATAGGGCACGGGCCCGTATGGCCCGCGTGCCACCGGGCTGTGTCTCCATAGGCCATCGTGCCTGTCTGACGGTCCAGGCACAACCCGTGGGTTGATTTTCGTGCCGAGCCGGCCCGAAAAGCACGAGGTCCAATAGTGCTTCGGGCCGACCCATGGCCCGTTATATGAAAAATACCAAATTTAATATAGAATTTAACAAAGCATAAGTAAATCACATTTAATTCGTAGACATTAATATTTCACAATAAAAATACCAAATTTATTTGTCTTTGAAATTTTGAGAGTTCATCATATTTTATATCTATCAAACAGGAGTACTCCCCCATCAAGTTTTAGAATAACCATTAATTCATACTATCTTAAGATTGAACAACTTTGCATAAAAGTATAAAAACATTTATGACGCCAAATAAATATATTATAAAGTTATATTTATAATATATCTAGTGATATTAATTTGGTGTCGTAACTATCATTGTTTTTTTCTATATTTTTTGAGGGCTACTTTTTTTATAAATTTAGTCAAATTTGAGGACTTTGAACAACTCTAGTAGAGGAAGAACTTACACAAAATGCTCTTAGAACTAAGAATACCTCAGATACCAATCTGGTTGTCTTCTTTCTTCTTTCATCTACTTGTCATTGGAACTTGAAAATTGTATTGAAAAGACATTAGGGGAAATGGGCACTTGTCAACACCCTTGCCATACAAGATTTTAGAGACAGAGAAACCACTTGTTGCTAGCAACAAGATATAGGTCTTGTTTACTTCCACTCCAAAACCCAAAAAATTTCAAGATTCTCCGTCACATCGAATCTTTAGACGCATGCACGGAGTATTAAATATAGACAAAAATAAAAACTAATTGCACAGTTTGGTCGGAATTTATGAGACGAATCTTTTGAGCCTAGTTAATCCATGGTTGAACAATAATTACCACAAACAAACGAAAGTGCTACAGTGTCACGAAATGTTTTCCTTCTGAAACTAAACACGGCCATAGTACCAGTTGAAATAATATTGGCTAAAGGAGAGACTAAACACATGCTTACAATCCTTTACCATTAGAACAGAGTATTGGAGAAACCAAACCTTCGTTGTAGAACTGACTAGAGAGGAGGTCAAAATTACCGCATCAAAAGCTAACTAACTGTTTTCCTTAATAAATAAAAACTATTACAGTGCAAACTAGCAATCAGAGTCATCTTTCACCTTTCAGATTACTCGTTTATCAATGGTAGCAAGGCAATCGCATAGACGCAAAACAAGTCAGATGTCAAGTAAAGCGTGACAAATATTTCGTATTGATCATCATCTCGATCTCGTTTCGCTGTTTGCGTACGTCCATGAAAGGAACAATACGCACCTAATTACACCAGAAGACATACATTTAAGGAACACCCATCATATAGGTAGAGTATGGTTCAAGACATGATATACTTCCTAGCTACCCTTGTCCATCATGTACATCTGTACACATTATTGGCTTTTGTATTGTGCTGTTTAATGAAAAAAATTTGGACCAGCAACCAAATATTATGAGATGGCTTTGTTTCATCGGCGGAATCAATACAATAATCCCCTGCGTGGAGCAAACAGTACGTACGTATAGTTACATACAAAGTGTCTATGTTCAAATGCACCATCATAGTGAATTTCCAACTAATTCAACGGCCATCTTTGTGAACAACTAAAGATGTTTACGTGTAATAATACCATCATCAGAGATTTTTAAGACTAGTAGCACCGCTGTGGTCGATCGAGTCGAGTTATGCGATCCGTGCTCGGCGCGCGTTCAATGGGCATCCATCATGCCGCCTCCAAGGAGAAGGACCTGTCGTCCTCGTCGCGGATGGAGTTGATCATGCTGGCGACCTCCCGCATGGTCGGCGGCGGGGCAGAGCCAGGGGAAGGGGAGGCGTCGACGCACCGCATGGCGACCTGCAGCAGCCGCACCATGCGCTGCTCGGTGGACCCGGAGCCGCTCCCGGCGAGCAGCGCGCGGTCGAACACCTCGGCGGTCCACTCCTCCCGGATCACCGAGGTCACCCACCGCGCCAGCTCCGCGCCGTCGCCCTGAGCGGACGTCGCCTTCCCCGTCAGCAGCTCCAGCAGCAGCACCCCGAACGCGTACACGTCGGCGCGGAACGCCGCGGCGCCGCCGCCGTCTCTGCCGGCCGCGGGCGGGGGCGGCGCGGTGGTGATGCCGTACTCGCTGATGCACGGGTCCATGCCGGCCGTGAAGAGGACGTTGGAGGCCTTGAGGTTGCCGTGCGCGATTGGGCCGTCGGCTGCCGCCTTCTCACCTGACGGGGAATTGGAGGTCGCGCCGCCGCCACGAAGGGTGGTGTGCATGAACGCCATGCCGTCGGCGACCTTGGCGGCGATGTGGAGGCGCGCCGGCCAATCCAGGGGGCCCTGGCTGCTCTCTATGGAGCCTGCAGATTTGCATTTTTATGAGAAATGAAATACTGAAACTTGAAAACTTCATACCTCAAAATGAAAGGAAACAGATAATAATACTCCGAATGTGATTGACGTTTCATGCAGAGAAAATACTATTTACTCTCTTTATTTTAAATATATTAAGGCTCTGTTTGGTTCCACTTGTTAAATTTTAGCTAGCTAAACTTTAGTCATTTTAGTAGCTAAAGTTCCAAACACATTGACTAAAAGGAGCTAAAATAGTTTAGTTCCATTAATCACCTAAAAGTAGCTAAAATAATTTTAGCTATTAAAATTTAGCAACGGGAACCAAACAGGCCCTAAGTTTAATGAACTTCATATATCGAAACTACTAAATTTGCATAATTGTTTCTAGTGTTGTACTTATTCAGTCCTTAACTTTTACTAGTCTACCTATTTTACCACTATTGTCACCACTAATCTTCATGTGAAGCTTAGCTCTGCCACTATTCGAAGCAGAGGCATATCCCACTTCGTATGTGACAACTGACAAGTCTACATTTACTAGTAGAACTTTTACAGGTTCGTTATCCATTGGTCAACCGTAGGCAAATTGTACTGAAAATGGGTTGGGTATTGCAAAGTGAAATGGACTAGGCTAAGGTTATGGGCTCGAACAATTTCAGCTCAGAAAGAACGGATGCACGAGTCGTCAGCTGAATACGGCCCAGAATTTGAGAAGGAATGGGCTAGTTTGCCTAGCTGAATTATGATGTGTTGCTCACAGCAGTTCAGCGTTTCTTTTTTTTTTTCTAAAAATAAAAACAGTTCGGCGTTTGGGTTGAACAGATCATATTGACCAAAAGAAAATTAGTAATCCTCGACTAATGAGAACTTTTTACTCCTATCATAAAATAAATTGAAAGGGCTTTTTTATATGCATCCCAATCGAAACATATAATAAGCAAAGATAAATGGTTTGCACCTAAATATACCGTGATATATAATATCTGAAACTCGTATCCACTAATAATAAGCCAAGCAAAGATAAATGGTGGAGAGGGTTACCGTGCAGGAGCTTGGCGAGGCTGCCGTTGCTCTGGAACTCGTACACCACCAGCTTCTCCTGCATGGCGCAATAGAACGCCAGCGGCGGCAGCACGGCGGGGTGCTTGGCGAGCCCGACCCGCTCCATCCTCCGCCGGAACTCCTCCTCGTCCACCGCCGCGTCCTTCACCCGCTTCACCGCCAGCGCCGCGCCGCCCGGCACGACGACCTTGTACGAGCTCCCGAACCGGCCCCGGCCCAGCAGCTCCGCGGGGGACTTGAGCAGGTCCTCGAACCGCAGCTCCTTGGCCGCCGCCGCCGCGGCGTTGGACGTGATCGAGGTCGTGCCCGACCGGCGCAGCACCACCAGCGAGGCCGCCGGCGCGCCGCCCGCCTCGGCGACCGCGCTGTGCTCGCCCGACGTCGGCAGTGAGTAGGCCGGCGTCTTGCTCGGGGTCGTCGCTGCCGTCGTGGTCGTGGTCGTGGTCGTGGTCGTCGTCAGCCTGCTGCTGTCGTACACGCTCCTCCTGCCTCCGCCGGACTTGGACTTCAGCCCCAGGTCGCTCCGCTTCTTCTTGAAGCAGATCCTGTACAGGACGAAGGCCAGTATGGCGACGCCCAGGAGGACGTACCCGAGGTACATGACGATCTTACGCACTGTTCTTTTCTTGTCCTTGCGCTTGTCATCGTCATCCCCCTTCCCGTCGTCGTCGTCGTCGTCGTCGGCCGTAGGGGGCGGCGGGCAAGGAGCGAATAAGGTCTCGCCGCATATGCCGGCGGCGTTAGGCCAGAATCTCTCTTTGCCGAATCTGGTAGCGTTCTTGGGGATTGCTCCGGTGAGGTTGTTGTTGGACACGTCGAAGCTGAGGCCTTGAATGTTGTTGAGGTTGAAGTCCGGGATCGTGCCGGTGAAATGGTTGTCGTTCGCCAGGAACCTCACCAGCCCAAGCTTGCTGAGGTCGCCGGGAAGTTGGCCGGAGAAGTTGTTTCTGGAAACGTCGATCACCTGTAAGCTCTTCAACTGGGCGACGGAAGGCGGCAGGTTACCTGAGAGCTTGTTGCTGCTGACGATCAGGTGGGTGAGGCCCGAGCAGGCCGAGATGCCCTCGGGGAGGCCGCCGCGGAGGCTGTTGTTGTGAAGGTTCACCACGCGGATAGCCGGCGCGGCGCACAGCAGCGCGGCGTCGATGGTGCCGCCGTTCAGGCCCTGTGCATCAAGATCTATCCTCTTGATGTGGCCATTGTTTCCACCTGCGTCGAAGCACTGGACGGTTTTGCCCCACGGCGAGATTTTGCTGCCGGGAACGCACGGGTCGATGGACGCGTTCCACCCCAGCCTGATCGCCGTCTGCCCGCCGTCGTCGTCCCCGGCGAGCACGGTCAAGAAGCTGACGAGCGACGCCGTGACACTAGGCGATTCGTCACCTCGCACCCGACAAGGGCAACATGCAAGCAGCACTACGAGTGCTGCTGCAAGTGCTGTGAGAGCCTTCGCCATAGACGACACGGCTCAGGAGTCAGGACGGAGCAGCAACAAAGCAATGGCAGGCGCTCGGTGCCGGATTGTCTAAAGGCTACGAGCTGGACATGGCGTGCGCGGGGTGTCAAAAGCTCGCGCCAAAGCTGGCTGGTTCGAAGCGGACGACGGGGCGGATGCTACGAAGCAGGGGAAGGGCCGGGCCGCCGCCTTGTGCGCACGCGGAGGCGGAACAGCAGGGGACAGGCAGGTGCGGCCAAACGGCAGTGTTGGAAGGGCGCCAGGTGCCGGGCAGGCGCCTCCGTCCGCGTACGCCGGCCGGCAGCCCTGGGCGACGGGATGAACAGGTCCGGCGCTCTGGTTAACGGGCGTGTCGCCGTCGTCGTTGCTGAAAATATGTATCCCGAAGTCGACAGCAATAATTCGGCTTGACGTAGCTGAACTCGACATATGTCTGAAGCTGTTGTTACTTGTGATTATATATAATCTTCATTTTGAGATGACTGGTTGTGCTAGTTATTAGTAGTTGGCTGGCACTGATGAGAAGAGTATGATCTGGTCAGGGGTCGGGGTTTGCCGTATTATCTTTGTATATTTGTATATCACCACTCAGATTTGGTACTGATCCAACAGTGACAGCTCCGTATCCCATGGTGCCGGCGCCTCAATGCACCAATGCGCCTTCATCGGGCCTATCCGTCCACATCCGCAGCCATAATAAGCAGGGATCACTGGAGAAAAGAAAAGAAAACAACACTCAAAATTAACTGTTCACACACAGGTAGACCAAAGAAACCGAGTCTTTTACTTCTAGACCATTATAAAAGATCACAATTCCTTCCATACCGTTTAAAATGTTTGGAAGATTTCTGAAATATAGCTTCAAACTTTTTCCATCAATACCGCTGTCATTGCTTTATATCTCATTTTAGATCAGATGGTTGGGTTTCTTGTGGTGAAACCTACCCATCTAGGTCTATGTCCTCTATTTTGATATGGATGCTCGTATTTTTCTAGATTTATTTTAGGATTTAACGGCGCTATGCTTTCAGTGATAGGCGACGCTCCTGTCGACAGCGAGGTGCCTATAGTAACTTCGAGAATCGCTCGTGATCTGCTGGCTCAGTCCTTGAGAGGTCCTTAGGCCTTCTCTAGTGTGTTGGCTGAGTGATGCTACAAACAAGAGAGAGAGTATGTGTTTGGGCATCACTCTTCACACTGTAGCAGGTGGTGCTAATTTAGAGTGATGCCAAGATAATTGGGAGCAGTGCATGTATAAGCAGTGGTGCCAAGTTTATAAATTAATATTACTTTACCTGTGCAGCAACACGTGACAGTTAAAGTCATCATGCAGCATGAGTCATGGTGCTGGCTCTTTGACTATTATATTTGATGTGGGCCTTACTACAGTAGAAGATAGCATCGGTGCCAATTGCTTATACACTATAGCCTTTGAAGAATCGATGCCACTTGCTGACCAACGAGCCCACATTTTTCCAGGCACCACTGCCACACTGCGGAGGGCCTTATATAGGGGTAGGGTTTACGTACATGTGTCTATAGGAGCGAGTGTGTGCGTGTTGTGAGTGTCTGTGTAATTCTAAAAAAAATAGGCTCGAGCACTAAAAATGTCCATGGTACCACCCTGCTCTCTTGTCTCTCACTCACCTCCCGTTGACTCGGGCGAAGCTACGCCGCCTGAACTCTCTCGAACTCTCTCCCCACCTACAGTTGAGAAGGGCGAAGAGGGGGCGATTCATGCTCCCAGCGGCGAGGTCACCGTTTCCCTCCGCCTCCGGTGGCCTTTGGGTCTTCGGATGTGTGAGGGAATGGTTGTTCTTCGACTAGCAGTGTAGATTAGGTTCCCTTCTTAGGGGTAGGTCTCCCGGCGACGGTCATGTGGTAGAGACGGCGCTGTCATGGTGGAATAAGGTACTCCTGGCCCTCTCTCACCTCATCGTCACTTCCTCCGATGCCGTCGGCGGGCCTGTGAGGTCGGAGATCACCGGATCTAGAGACCGAGTTGGAGCTCCAAATCCTGTCGGCTCCTGTTTAGGAGTCTTGCAGCTGACGTCTCGTCGTCTCGGTAGAACGTCGAGGTCGCTGGTCTTTTGTTGCTTGGATACCGTGGCTGCCATTGGTGTGTTGGTCAGGTGGCTGGATCGGGTTCGGGTTTCCCACGGTGGCTGATGTCACCGTCGGTGAGCTCCGACCCAAGATCTGAAGAGCTCGGGGTGCGTCCTTGGCCGATGTTCTTTCCATGACGGTTTAATTTCGGCTCGCATCGGGTGGCTTCTACGGATCTCTTCAAAGCCTCGTACAATGGAGCTCCTCTAGATCTGGGGTAGCCATGACGTCTTCTTTGACGACGGCACCTAGCGACAAATTGACGGCGACGAGCGAAGAAGGTTTCTGGCGGTTTCCGGAAGCACAAGGTCCAGACTGTTTAGTGTACTTTTTAGTTTTTTAGGGGACTTTGTGTAAGATGGCTGATATAGCTGTCCATGTATCCTCCTTATCTGTATCTGTATGTGTACGTGTTTGTATGTGTTTTCCTTAGCCTTTAATACAGATATGGATTATCAATAAAACCCTCCCATTGACTGGAGCTCTCCCTCACTCACCTCCTGTTGACTCGGGCTCTCTCTCTCTCACACTAAAACCCTTGCGGTAGCGGTGGTTGAAGGGAACAAACTAAGAAAATCCCCTCTTTTTGTTGGATCGGGATGGATTGGACTGGGTGAGAAGGAATGACAAACAAATGAGTGGGCGGCCCTCTGGATTGGCTCAGCTCCCAAACGGGTGAGTTCTTCTCCTATTCGAGTTGATTCTCATTTCGCTCAGTGCTCCTCTGTAGCTCCTGATGCATTGATCTTATTGGATGTACACAAACTCGTTGTTGTTCATCTGTAGGATGAACCTGGAGACTTACAACCTAGATATCAGGATAATTTTTTTGAGGAAATAGGAGGAGTTTGATCCCCTACTAAAATTTATTAAAAAAAGAAACAAGTTTACAAAGGATTTACAAGCTCCAGAGAGAGGAGCAAAATGAATCAATAAAAAAGCAAAACTAAATTACAAAGGTTTGTAGCTATGAAGAAAGATGTGGTTGAAGGGTCTTCTTTGCTCTCAGGATAACCTGGGCAAACTCTTTACAAAAAATTGTCTTGCACCTGGGGACAAAATTATCAATGCCCCTGAAGATCTTGTCATTGCGCCAAGTCCAAATGTCCCAACACATTGTGATTATGACATCCATGAAGAAAGGCAGCTGAAGCTGGTCTTTAAAGCTCTCAAAGACTTGAAATGTATCTGACATATTTGGCACCACAATATGAAGAATACCCCAACAAGTGATGGAGAAAGGACAATGAAAGAAGAGATGAGCAAGGTTCTCTTCGACAGCAAGAAAGCAAAGAACACAGTGGTAGGAGGGGAGATGTAAATGTTTACGGCAAAGAAGAGCTCTAGTGCTCAATCTATCATTAAGTAAGAGCCAACAGAAAAATTTTCTTTTATTTTGGGAGACCGAGCGCCAAAGCCATTGGGAAGAAGGATGGACTTGACGATGACATATTAAGCAACAATAAGTTTTACTAGTGGAGAAGACATCATTGCCCCAAATGTAGGACCATTTGTATGTCTGATGAGAGGATGAGGTACTTTGTAGGACCATTTGTCCGGTTGGTCAAGGAGTTGAAGGCTTTGTATGTATGTTTTACTGATCATATGCTTCTGGAGATGAGATATCAGGATAATTGCTTCCAATTCGTGTGCACGCCGTTTTTTCATTAACAAAGTTATAGATTCTGACATCACAAATTTCAAAGACTTTGTGGAGGATATTCTCGAGAAGTAGTGCGGTTATGGTGCTGTAGGTCTTCTACTCCCTCCGTCCCTGAAAGCTGCAATTTCTTGAGTTGTCTTAAGTCAATTTTTTAAAACTTTCACCAAATTTATAGAAAAAACACTAAGATTTATAGTACCAAATTAATATCATTAGATTTATCATTGAATATATTTTCATAAGATACTCATTTTATGTTATACATATTGATGTTCTTTCTATAAAGTTGGTCAAAGTTAAACAAGTTTGACTGGCACGGATTCTAGGAATTGAAGTTTTCAGGGACGGAGGGAGTACTTCTGTGCTGACATTAAGGCCAACATTGAAATCAGTGTTGTTTGTTGGTTGTTGGTTACTTTGGTTGTTGGTTCAGGGACGGAGGGAGTACTTCTGTGCTGCCATTGGTTGTTGGTTCCTAGACTCGGTTAACTGAAAGAACCGAATTCACAAAACAATCCCAAAAACCTTAAAACATAGGTCTAATACCACCTTAACTCTAGATATAAAAGGTGAATGACAACCCCCACATAGACTCACATCCTCATATTTTTAAAAATAACGGCATCTTGCTTTTTTAAAAAAAATATTTTTCCTATTTTTATAATCTTTTTTTATGTTTGTGTAAATTTTCGGTTAGTTCGCTCGGAATCGGAACCGAACCAAACTAACTGAAACCGATTTTGCTCGGTTCCAAGATTTGCGAAGAACCGATCGGTTCCTATTTGTAGATAATCGAATTTGTGTCAAAAATCGAAGAACCGAACGGAACCGAATCAAAGAACCGAATGCCTAGACTGATGTGTTGGCACGGCAAGATATGTCACGTCATATGGTGTTTTCGCTGTGGAAAACCTTGTCGCGCCACTCCCGTTGGCATGACAGTATTGTCGTGCTACCGGAAGTGACGTGACAAGATAAAATATTTAAAAAATTATAACTCTTTAATATGTCATTAGATATTAGATGATTTTTATATAAAAATTTAAATCTCAATGAGATCTACAACTTTTTAGTTTTATGTTTTTTCATTTGAAGATGTTAAGATGCACAAAAGAATTGTATAAAATTTTAACCGCATAACAATCGTGTACTAACGCTTGTTCTATTAGAGCTGTAAGTTGTCAAATGAAGATACCTTTTATATCAAATTGTAGCTCTTAATATGATCTACAACTTTATAGTTTTAAGTTTTTACATTTAATTTGTTAAGATGCTTGAAAAAATAATATAAAGTTTTAGCAGTATATTGGTCGTGCACTAGAGTTTGTCACCTCACGAAAATTATATTTTCTTGAAAGGTGTCAAATAAAGATAACTTTTATATTAAAGTTGTAGCTATTGATGGGATCTACGAGTTTTTAGTTTTGAAGTGTTTCTTTTGAGACTGTTAAGATGCTAAAAAATAATACATAATTTAAGGTATTAATCGCTACAAAATATAAGTATTTTTTTGAGCTCCTTAAATTTGGTATAAACCACACATAAGCTTTGATAGTGATGATATAATACATAAGCTTTGCTATAAACAACACATAAGATTATTATAAATTAAACAACACATAAGATTGCTACAAATATAATTTTTATGAGGTGATAAACTTGGGTACATGACAAATGTTGCTGAAAATTTATATAACTTTTCAAGCATCTTAACAACATCAAATATAAAAACTCAAAACTATAAAGTTGTAGATCGCATTGAGAGTTATAACTTTGATATAAAAATTATCTTCATTTGACGCCTTATAAAAAATGTATTATTTCTCTAATGCAACAAGCGTTAATACACGATTATTATGCTGTTGAAAACTTATATAATTTTTTTCAATATCTTAACATCCTCAATGAAAAATGTAAAACTAGAAAGTTATAGATTTCATCAAAATTTATAATTTTTATATAGAAATCATCTTTATCTGATGTCATATTAAAGAGTTATGATTTTTTTTGAAAATTCTGTCTTGCCATGCATCTCCCGGTGGCGTGACAAAACTGCACTGTCACACCAGCGGGAGTGGTGCGATAAGGTTTTTCGTGTCGAAAACGCCATCTGACGTGGCATATCTTGTCGTGCCAACATATGTGGCGCGACATCGTTATTTGGTGACGCCAGCAGTACTGACGCGACCAAAAAGGATAGATCTGCAAAAACTTTTTATACACGACTGTTATTGGAATATTGAATAAAAAAGATTAAAATACAAAAATTCTCTGAAAAATAGCAGCCGCTTTCTTTTTAGCATGAAGACTGTAAATGAATTGTGCACAAAATGTGATTTGGTGAATTGCACTTATTATCTTTCGCATGGTGTGTCACACACTTTTACTATAGAAAAACAACACGATCAACTTGTTCAATGCCTAAATCACTAATAAAATCATGCGACAAACAGCCACCTCCTGCTGGCATATGATATAGACATGTATAAACTCACCTTATCTATAGACAGAGCAACCCTATACCATAAGGCATACAGTTGAATCACACATAACTGAAGAGAGAGTGCTCTTCAAGATCCTAATGAAGTCAGAATAAGAACAACTTATCACGGATTTCCTGGTCTTTGATGAAAATTAACATATTTGCGGCTTGTATCTCGAGGATAGCTAAGCATCCATTGTGTACTGCCTTCTAATGTTCTTAGCATGGTGTTGGTGCCTTATATGCACACAATTGTTGATCCACAAGATTTCTTTTTTTCACTCTCGGTGTCTGGCTCACGAGATTTATATTAAATCCAGGAGAAACAAGTGCATTGCTAGCTATTTCCTACCTTTACTAAAGAAACCTAAACATGTGTACTAACTAAAATAAATGTGTGGATTAAAGAACTAGAAATAAATGGAGAGATTGCCGCACTAGGTCGTGAACAAGGTAGATTAAAGTGTTCTTCATATATTAAATTGTTTCCTCCTCAAAAACGGTAATGCCCTACCACTACCACAATCTCGAATTGCCTTGAGTGCTAGAATTCGCCAAAAAATAGGGCTAAACAGCCAAGAAAATGATCCTTGACCACAAACCGTCAAGCAAACACACTCAAGAATAAAAGCTAAGTGAAATTAGTTTCCTTGGCGGTTCCGGCACTCAAGGATGATTTCCTTGAAGGCTGACCGCCAACGAAACTACGGTCAGACTTAATTTAGCAAAGAGCTAAGGAAATATTACGACCGCCAAGGAAAGTAGTTTGCTTGAGGGCCAACAACCTCCAAGTAAAGTAGTTTCCTTGACTATTTATAATTACCTTAAGGAAATGAGTCATTTCCTTGGAGGTGATTGAAAACCGCCAAAGAAACACCCATATTCCTTGGCAGTTTACTTAAACTTCCAAAGAATATATGTTTTCTTGAGTGTAGAGTAGCACCACCAAGAAAACTGTCATTTCCTTGGCGGTTGATTTTGGTCCCCAAGAAAATTCGGGGCCGCCAAGATAATTCTAGTTTCTTGTAGTGTACATGTTACTACAAAATGCTAGCCATGACAGAAAGTACCGTTGGCTGATTTATTGTAAGAGAAAAATACTGTTGAATGGCTGGCAGATTCGACTGATAAGCTCAAGCGAACAAGGCGTTTTCAATTATCCATGATGTCTCATCCATGTTCGCTTTGTCATCACGTATGGGATATCGATTCTATCCATTGACCATATATATCCGCTGCCCTCTAGGGCACTGCCGCTGACATTGGCCTCATTGAGGCCGCCATTGGCAGTAGTTGCATTGTGGTAGGCTGATCAAGTTATTTTTGTGCACGTATGTACTCATGTTGGTGTCTTGGATCTAGATCTCCTTATTTCATAGTGACCTCCAAAACACACTACTCTCTACAACAAAAGGGCGACTATTATATACTTAAGTGAAACGTACTATTGGCTAGCTCTCACTCCATGTTTCATGTTACTCACACAATAACTTGAGAATGTTAGAGTATATGGCAAGGATTTAATTATTTGGTAAGATAAGATTAGTTTAGACCCAATATCTTTTTAGTATTACATGAGATCAAAGTCAACGTATTCTCTGCATAAATAGTCTAGGAGGGCAAGTACAAACAGGCCATTACAACATATTTACATTCTCACACTTAGCTAAGAGCATCTTCAGTAAGACTATCTAAAATAGGCTCCTTTACTATATAGATTAGCCCCACCTTTTTTTGAGGGGTCATTTCTCAGCAGTATTATCTAAATCGGGGCCCCCTCAAATTTAACCCAACACACAATGACCCCTCTCCATGCTCTCCTCTTCTCTCGTCCCAACTGAGGTATATGTAGATCTAGTGGAACTGTGAGCAAATGAGTCGCCAGGTCGCTTAGAGGAGGCAACCAGGAACGCTTGGTTCACTAGGATGAGTGTCGAGCGCATGGCAGGAAAAGAAACAAAAGTAACTGAAGTTTTAGGACCTCCTACTTGTCCTATGGCTTGGAGATGGGTGGTGGGAGGGATGATTTGGATAGCCCTCAAATCTAGGAAGCCGAATAGGTAGTTTGAAGGCGGGTCTTTTTCTCTACTAGAGTAGAAGATCTATTTTACATAGTTTGTTGTAGATGCTCTAACTACTACGTACTTTCATTATTCCAAATTGTAAGTCGTTTCGATCTTATTTTTCAAATATATAGCTTTTACTATATAAATATATCTAGCTAGACATAATGTATATCTATAGATCTTGTAATTTTTTAAAAAAAAACATAACGACTTATTTAGAACTTAGAACGCAGCAAGCTAGATTGTTGGCTCCATGTGAGAGTCCACGATGCGTGGCCACAATACACGAGCTATAGATGTCCATGCAGTCTGTGGCTTGTTGCCTAGCCCAAAGCACGACATTTTAGCCCAACACAAGCATGGGCCAGTCCAATGAGGAGCAGGCCTTGGCTAGCATGGCCCAGTGGATAGGACTTTGCCTGGGTCGCTCCCTAGGAATGTCGGGCGACACGGCACGACTCAAAAAATAACGCAGGCCCAGTAAAAGCTCAATACCGCAATCAAATAAATATATACATACTTCTATCCATCCTTAACCCTAACTCTGATTTCCATCCCAGAAGTCGTAGCCGCAACCATCCCCATCTCGGCATCTCTAAATCTGACTCGCACCCTTCGCCTCATATACACGAACGAGCGAGAGCAACTCGCTTCCTCCTCCTCTCTACTTCTTCCCCTCCTATACACGAACGAGCGAGAGCGACTCACCTCCTCTTCCTCTCTACTCGCCTCCCCTAGACCCAGAATCTCGGACGCGGCCGAAGCGGTGCGACTCGCCTCCTTCTCTTCCTCTCCGCTCGCAGCCCTACAGCCACCACCTCTTCCCTATGTCCTGGGTGGGTGGCTTGACCGCTCGAGTGCTCGATAGCCGCCTCTCCGTTCATCGTACTACAACCTCCATAGCCTCCCACTCGCCGTCCTAGCTTGACAGCGGCTGAGCGCTCTGGTGCTCCCCTTCTCCTCCTGACCTTTCCCTACCGCGGATAGCACAACACGGACTGCAAGCCGGCCTGCACAGACATATATATGTGACAGGGCTTTCCGGGTCAATCCGACCTAAAAATCGGCTCGAGGGGCCATGCCTAGGCTGATGGTCAAGCGTACGACCTCAACATGGTCTGGCGCCCTAACGTGTCATGCCAGCCCGACCCCCTTCGGGCCGTGCCTAGCACGGGCCCGTGGCAGGTCAGCCCGTTGGCCATCTATAACACGGGCACATGCGCACGATCTCTGGCGCATCAATGGCCGGCGTAATAATGGACGCACGGAGCAACGATTGTTGTCGTGCCCTGTGCAGTCTGTGCTAACGTAGACGTGTGCCCCCAGCTTGTGGAGTGCAGCTGGAGTTCGTTGTATGAGCACAGCGTCGCTGCATCAATCAGTGTCCTGGACAGATCAGACCAAAGGACAATTCGAGGGCCACCACTGTATTTGTAGAAATCAAACAATCATAGTAGACTTTCTTCTTGTGCAAAAAATATTACAAAATATTTATTGACTGGCATCGCTGTTATGCATACATTTGTATATAGTAACAAATCTGCATTGTCCAGCTGGTCAACATCTAATCAAACAATACAACGCAGAAGCAAGCAAGTCAACAGTCTTTGGTGGACCCCTTATTTGGCCATAAAATAGTTCTGACTTATTACGCTTGAAAAAGGCTCAGGCGACACAAAGATGGGTTATTCGCAATTTAATACCTATATAAATACTAGCGATAGCACTAAGCTGATCCTATCACAGTACATGCCGCTACTACATCAGTCGCGCTAAATGTCACTATAAACTTTTTAAGGCACTTTTGAACGCGGGATTATTGAAAAAAAATCAGGCCAGGACGAGCATATATACAATCACATGCATGAAAAAGGAGAAATAATGCGTCTCCTGCTCTTTTTCATAGATAAGGTAATCCTTTGTTTCAGAAATGCACATCATTTTATTTCTATTTTTTTGGAAACTTCCCCACACCCATTCTTTTTATTCGTGAACACTAAGGTTCTCAGATGACTCGTGAACCACCAGAATCTCTTAACAACTAGAGAGGAGGTCAAGCCAAATATATGGTTGACCCGGGTCCTAACCAAGACCCAATCAAGCTAACTCATGAGCACACCTACAACATGATCTAGTAACGTGTAACAAACTGCACAACATCAAAGAACTACTCGACCAACTCACGTGCTTCTCTAGATTACAAAGGCAGGGCATAGGTCCAGCTCATCTGGAGGGCTTTCACTGTATTCATTGAGTCAGGCCTTGTTTAGTTCGTAAAAAAAATTTCCTTCACTATTGTAACATTTTTGGCTTTATTTGGCAAATATTATTCAATTATAGATTAACTAGGCTCAAAAGATTTATCTCGTAAATTATAGGTAAACTGTGCAATTAGTTATCTTTTTAATCTATACTTAATACTTCATGCGTGTGTCATAAAATTTGATGTGACGAAGAATGTTAAAAAAATTTTAGAAACTAAACAAGGCCTCAGTCTCCAATATAATCTTGGAAATGCCTTGGTTCGACGCCGCCTGTAGGGCCACAACGCACGCTTGGTGGGCTTCAGCACAATCAGCATCACCAACTGCCGCTAGAAGAGATCCAGATCCTGCACTGACCGTTATTCCATCATGCATGGTCCCTGATTACGAAGCCCCAGCCACCCCTTTTTGATTTCGGGAAGAAATAGAACCGTCGCAATTCACCCCTTTTAATTTCGAAGCCCGGCCAGCCACCCCAGAGCCACTTCTAAACATTCTGCAAACGAGTGTTCATTTTCTTCTTTGCTGGCCTGGACTCGGTCACTAGCGTAGCTCGCTGCTCGATAGATGACCTGGCGACCTGCCTTGCTTGCCACATTCCTGCTATCTAAATGATCATTTGGAAAGCTATTTAAGTAAAAATCATTATATCTTGTGCGCGCTCTCTAAAGTGATCCTTACTCTTCATCTTTGACTAACGACAAATCCAAAATAGAAACTGCCTACATTTAGAGATTCAATTAAAGAAATTGTTGGAGAGTATATTTTTTAAAATATATATATATATTTATTTTTACAAATTAAGAAGGATATAAAAAGTCTCGTTTGCTAGCTAATTTTCATTTCAACAAGTCCAAATAGACCCTAGCTAAACTGCATTATAAACTGAACCAGAGGGAAACACACGTGCGAGCGAGCGTGCACAAACACAAGCACGCACGCACATGATCTCTCGTGCGGATGATGATGGTGCAACGGTCGACACGACGGGTCGCCGATGGATCAAGCGGCAATGCATGTGCACTTGCTCATTGTGCTGCATGCGTGATGCTGGAAACTAACATGCATGCCAACTGTGTGTTGGTTACACGTCAAGACAAGTCGTCGTGTCTGGTACAGACGACTAATAGTAACACACAGCAGCAAGCGTGGAGTGCAGCTGGAGTCTGTTGTGTGCAATTCTGCGCATATATGTGGTTGTAGCAGTACACAGCGGCATGCAAATGATGATCAAACACTACTAGTAGCGCTTCAAGTGTTTTGTGAACATCGCCAAGCTAGCAGGGATTCCGGTATATATACGTAATCCTGTTTCGGTTTGCACATTTTACCGCTCATAGATGCATGCAGCTGCCAAAATTTGTGAAATTCCGGTAGTTCTGTCTTTTGTCAAACAAAAATGAATCAATACATATTTTACGGTGCAAACTTCACTAAAGTCGTTTTTCATTATTTGTTGGTTTATCAGGTCAACTGCTTCTTAGCAGACTTTGTTTGGATTTCATGGTCGAAAGTTTAGCTACCAAACAATCAATTTAGCTCTTGAGACTCCAAATAAGATGTCTAAATGTCTGAAGTTTATAGCCATTTGATACAGTTGAAATAGTAAAAATTGGGCCTTGCTAAGGTACACCCATTACCTCATAGGAGGTAAGATCTCAAACAAATCTTAGCCCTTGATTTTTGAAGTGCATTCAATAATTAAGTAATTATTAATTAATTAAAATGGCTAGAAAACAGAAAATAGGAAAGGCAACAAACTAAGAAATGTACACAAGATATTTGGTAATCAAGAACAGCTTGTTTCTTGCCATAAACAGGTGCCCATGTACAACATGCAACAACACATATATGGGGTTCATGCAACAGCGGCATACTCCTATATACTGGTGTACCGGCCTTGTGCCTGTGCCAGACGTGGCACCATAGAGGTGCATCACATACGGGAACATGTCACGTAGTGAACACATGTAAAGGTATAAATCGAATAAATCAATGTCAAAAGCTAATGATTGATAGTTGAATTTTTCATTACCAACATACATTCGCAAAATGCTAAGTCATAATAAAAATACTAAATTGGGATTATGAAAATAAATAAATAAATAAATAAATAAATAAATCATTCAAAACAAATACCAATATGTTCAAGACTTATGTTGTCATTACTAAAACTTTCATGTTCTAATTTAAATAAATAACTAAAATGCACCTCACTAAAATATAACTAACCTTGACATAAATTACATATGCAAATAAATCAATTAATTAAAAAAGATCATAAGTCACGTTAGGAATCAACCATACATACTAAAAAAAGAAACCGACCATACAAACACGGCCTCATTGGTTGCATGCATGTTAGATCTAATTGATAGATATTTTACCTAAAATTTCACTTACTTTCCTGTTTTTCAAAATAATACAATATATTTATTCTATTACCTGTTAAGAGATAATATGTGATTATAGCCAGCCAAATCAACAGTCCATAGTTACTTGAGAGTACCATAGCAAAACCCATAAAAATTTGATGGTGGGATCATCATTATACCTGGGAAACTATGCTAGGGTAGAGTATTTTTTTATCCTTTGTCACCGTGTTTAAGATGAGATGCAAATGTCATGTATTATTGGAGCTGCACTTAGGGAGAAGGTGTTTTAGTATTAATTTTACATCATGCCATGCAACACAAAGACATGTATGCGGGGGTCACGGATGCAGGTGTGTGTTGGGGTGGGGGTGGGGGTATTTGGTTTGCAATGCAAAATTCTATAAAATGAAGTTTTATGAAAAAAAATATATTGTACTATTCATGGTCAAAACAACTTGAATAGTGAATTATTTTGGACAATTTTAAACCCCGCTGCCAAGTGCCAAAGGAAGCATTTAAAGTAATTTGTGCACGAACTTCTTGTGTTTGAAATCAGGGTCAACCACTAACCAACATTAGGGGGTACCCTCATCCGCTTGGTATTATGACCTCGCACGCCTCCGAGAGTTCCTGAAATTCAACCTTCAATTCTGCATGAGAACTTGGACGAGAGAACTCGGGGAACTCAAGTTGTGGGGTCCTCTAGTCAATGAAGGTAGACATCTATCACCCCCAACCCCACCCCGAATTCCCCGACTAGGGAACTTGGGCTCTCATGTACTTAGGGGCCCTACTTTTGGATCCGCTCGAGTACCACATGGAAAACTCGACTAGCCTATCCTTCCACTCAAAGGTGCAAAGGTCCATCGTACAAAATAGGTAGCCCAGCGCGATGTGCAGAGTCATGGGTGTGCTGCCCATGCATGCCATAGAAGGAGACATGCCTAAACTGTGTTCACCCTAAAATAGGAGACATGGACAAGCCTTACATAACACCATTGGGACTGTTGGGGCAATGGCTCCGTGAATCTATAATATATGTTTAACGTGGGAAGCCATGGTTCTCACATCTTCGCCCCAAGTACGAGTGTGGTAGACAAGATGGCGCCTGTAGTGGATAAGGATGGCCCTCCAGTCGGACTAGCTAACATGATGCATCCACTCTATTTTTTAACCCTACCCCCCCCCCCCAAAGCATTATAAGGGAGGCAGGGGACCTTTCTCTCTCGGTCTCAAGCAGTACTAGGCTTTCTAGACACCTTTCACAACCCTCAATTGCTCGAACTTCTCTATTTTGTAAACCCTACTGCAAACTTCAAGCCCTCGAGCTCAGGAACATGATCAGACACCACACACTAGATGTAGAGCATGTTGTCTGAACCGGTACAATCCCTGAGTCCTTGAGAGCCAAGCCATCCAAGATATAAGCATAACTACAAATTCACTAGTTGATGTGCAAAACATCTGACAAGTACCAACTTATCTTACTATTATTAATTAATTGCTCTATCAACACGCGCTCATTCACCGACTAGAATCTAGAGAAACATCAGGACTAGAAGTTAGTGTCTATTATGTATATACAAATAGTCTTGATCTTTGTTCTCTCTACATTCATTTTTTAACCTATTACACAGGGACTCCATAATATCTATCAGCTGTAATGAACCTATGAATTACTCTATAATTTTTTGTCATCTATAATTATAGTCTCTCTTTCTCGCTCTCTTTGAATTGTACCTTGTGTATTCAATATGCATTTCCTTGAAATCCTAGCTTAAATTTTGGTGGTTCTTATTGCAACTCAGGTCAAACGACATTAAGACTCAAGATTTTGACTTTAGAACTTTTATCTTTGGTTGCTACAGTTTTTTATAATAGGTTAAATTGAAACTACGGTTGTGCTTATTGTAACACTAATTCAAAACTATACTTGTTATACTTCAATAAAAATATGAGGACTTATTAGATTACACACTTGATTACCACAATTGCATAAATGATCATTTAAGCCACACCATGCTTCAAGATTATCATGGAGTTTGAAGTGAGACCTAGTAATTGCCAACAATACTAACCTCAAGAGAATATTAATATTGAAGTGTATATAGAAGTGATTTTTAATCATCATAAGTCAAACTATGCTAAGTTAATTTGACCATGTTAGAAGAGTATTAACAACTGCCACATCAAAGAGGTTAATTATGAAAATACATTTCATATTAATGTACCTAATGAAGACATTCTATTTCATAAATATTACTATTATTTCCTACAAACTTTGTCAATTCTAATATAGTCTAACTTATTAGGGTAATTGAAAATTGTTATATTTAAGAACAATGGGAGCACTAAACTCCAAAAATGAATTTAAGCAATCAAGGAGACCATGATGGCCTTTGGTAAAAAAAGACCTTCACTACTCAAGATATTGAATTTCCTCTATCAAAGAACTATGTGCACTAGTATTTTTAGTACACAATATATTTCTTAAACCATATTGTCTGTATAGATGCATACTCACCCTGGCCCAAAATAAGTATCATTCTCACGTTTTGAGAAGGTCAAATGCTTTTATCTTTGATCAAATATATATACAAGAATTTTTCAATATTTATGGTGCGCAATAAGTATCATTAGATTAATTGTTGAATATATTTTTCATAAAATACATGTTTGGAGATACATATGTTGGTAATATTTTCTATAAATCTAGTCAAACTTAAGAAAATTTGACAAGCACAAACACAAAGTGATACTTATTTTGGGGGAGTATGTCATAATGATCCAATCAAAATGCTTAAATTTATCTAAAATAGCAACTTAGTTTAGTAATTGTCATGAATATTATAACATTCAGTTCATATTAGTAAAACTGGAAAGTCCTCTTAGGGACTCCACATTAGTCCCTACATGACATCCTAGAAACAATATGAATTATAGAAATCTTCATAAAAAATTGTAAAACTAGAAAGTCCTCTTAAGACTCCATATTAATCCCTAAATGTTGACCATCTATTTGATAGTCACTCATCATTGTCAACGATAATAACCATTAGAATTTTTCATTTTTCTAAATTTTACTCACCTCCTTCCATTGTGAAAATATTCTAGAGTAACCCCTTAAATCTATATCCAAATTACTAGCCCTTAAATCTATATTTAAACTACTAACCCCTAGATCTTCATAGGTTACCTACACATGTCATTATAAAAAAATATTAAGAAAACATCTAACTTTGCCACTAAATTAACCATCAAACACGTGCTATTATTAAAAACAATCTAAAGTAAACCACATATACTATTATGAAAAACAATATAATAATATTAAGTATTCCTATAAATTTACATCAAATTTATTCACGCCCAGATTACCCTTTGCTTCTAAATTACCAACTTATGCCACAATTAGTGTTGAAAGAAAAATACGGTCCTTTTTGGCACAAGCTTTTGTGACAACGTGAATAAAGTTGAAATGATGCCAAATAGTATAGTATGATTCAACAACATCTTATTATATTCTAAGGCCTTGTTTGGTAGAGCTCTAACTCTAGCGAAAATAACTTCCACTATATAGATTCTATTAAGGAGCAACTCTTCATAACTCTAGTTTGTCTCGTTCTAAAAATATTTTTTTCAAACACCTACTTCTCCTGGTTGAAAAAAGATGAAATGTCTAGATTACCCTTTATTTTTTTTCTTTTTCTTTTATTTTTTATTCCTTATTTCTTGTTTATCTACACGCCTTCCTCCATTGCTCATCTTCCACGTGTTTATTCTCCCTTTGTGCTCCTCCCCGACGTGCGTGATTTTCACCTCCAACGGGCTCCACGTGCATCATCCGCCTCCATGCCTCCACATGTCAACTCTGCCTCAACACGTCGTTGCACCCTCTTCCCACCTCATCCCCGGGCCAGCATGCCCTATCCCCACGCCATCTCCTTCCCTCTCTATGTGTCTGCCCTCTGTTGCTCAACCACTCCTAGCGTTGCGCTACCGTCCACAGCCTCAACCCCTCCCCGCGTGGTAGTAGGACAAAGTAGATCAAGGCCATGTGTTGGGCCCACAAGGACGAGAAGGAACAGGTGAAGCATGTTTTTTTAGTCCAAGTGAGCATTCTAGCTCTAGTCAGCAGATTTTGTGGGACTCCTCTCATCGAGAAGTTGTCAGGGACCCATTTGGCTCGCGCACGGCATGCTGGAGCAGCTCTAGGAGCGGCATGAAGCGCTACCAAGCACACCCTAAGAATCCAAACTTGAGGAAGGGGAAGAAGCAGCATAGCTCCCTTTCACCGTCTTGTGCCACAAGCTGGTTTCTGCATAACTAGATGTATGTTAATCTAGCGAATTAAGTATAGCTCAGTTGGTTGATTATTTATGGTGGAATCTATCCATCTAGGTTTAAGTCATCGACTTGATACTGATGCTCGCATTTTTATGTATCTATTCTAGGATTCATTGATTCAACGATGTTGTTCTTTCAGTAATAGGCGGCATACCCGATAGCAAGACACTTACGGCAGTGGCGAAGCTAGAGCAAATTCGAGAGGGTGTACTTAGCTTGTAGGTGCATAGACATCTTCCGTGGGAGGTGCATATATGATGAAAATTTAGACCTAATAACTATTTTTACAATTTTTGAAAGGTGCATTTACACCCCTAGTTAATATGTAGCTTTGTCCCTGACCTACGGTGACTTTATCGGGACAGGATATGTGCATGTTCATATAGATTAATAGTGTCTATGTCGGATGATTTGTAAAAAGGAGTAGAAGTGTTAATCCCGCAAAAAACAGGGGAACTTTTTGGTTCAATGCTTGTATGCAGCTAGGATACCCAAAACATGCTAGTGTAATCTTGGACGTTTGGTACAGTGTGTGTCCCAGTAGCATATATAGCTCGCACGGTTGTTATCCACCACCGCTGCGTACGCATGGCATGGTCACATATGGCCGCGCCGCCCGCATCTCGTGCGACTGTATACGCGCGAATCCAACAGCCGGCCGGCTGGCCGGCGGCGACCCATGTGTTGGTGTGCGAGCGTGCGCCCCCACACATATGCATGTGCAAACGGGGACCGTTCTGTGAGGGGGTATAACCACAGGATCTCTATCTAACCTACCAGATGAATAGGGAGTACCAACTAATCTAATGTGGATAGGATCACTAACATAATTTGCCAGTAGTTGAAGCAGGAATCACCTAGTAAAGTAGATCAATCAGAGTCAGTGCTACCTCTGGAGTGCTACCTCTAAACCCTAATCCTCTACTCTAGAAACGTGAGCTCTTTTTTTACATAAGAAACGTTAGCTCTTCGGATGAGAGACATCTCTTTTATTGGTACAGTGTGATAAGAAACTAAGTATTCAGCAATGTTTCTCTCACAATAAATTAGCAAATAATACTTAGACGACTCTGTATATCTTTGGTCGGTCGGTGGTCCATTATATATTGGAGTTATAACTTTTTTTTTTGACACAATCGACCATACATGCGGCAAGCGGCTTATTACATGGCTACATGTCTGACATACGCACAAGCTTCCACTACCACAAAACTGAATACCCTTGAGGGTCGAAAACCCTCAAGGAAAGCCCCAAAAGCACCAAGAAAATAAATGTTGACGGCTAGCACTCAAGGAATGGCCGCCAAGGGTAGAGAGACAACCGACCGCCACAAATCAATTCTTTGAGGGTTGAACCGCCAAAGAAATAAATCATCGGTCAGATTTTTAACATCGTCAAGAAAATATAACGACACTCAAGGATATAGGTTTCCTTAAGCGCCAATGGCACCCAAGAAAATGTAAAAACACCCAAAGATATAGGTTTTCTTGAGTGTCGATGACACCCAAGAAAATATAAAAACACCCAAGGATATATGTTTTCTTGAGTGTCGATGACCCTCAAGGATATGCCTAGGAAAAAGAGAACTGGAAAAAAGAGAAATAATCTCACACTTTCTTGTAGCTGAGAATTGAACTCAAACTAACTTACCACTACACCTCGAAGTCTTTTGTGACTAAGTGAATGTTTCTTTCTTTTTGTTTTCACTTGAGTGGATCTTGTAATGAATATTTGAGAACCTAAATGATTTCAAATAAAAAAAGTTTGAATTATAAAGTTTTATATCCCGTCGAGCACTATAACTTTGGTTTAGGTTGTATCTCTATCTGAGGTCATTTGAAAGATTTAAAAATTTTAAAGTTCATAATTCTGATAATTTAAAACATATTTTATGGACCTCAAATAATTTCAAATGAAAAATTCATCAACTAAGAAGTTGTATATCTCTTCAGGCACTATAACTTTGGTATAAACTTTGCCTCCATACGATATTAGTATGTTACATTTTAGCTTTAAAATAAGTAGGCATCTCAAGCTAAGTGCTAGTATATGCATTCTCTAATGCATAACAACACAAAATTATAAGTTTTATTGGATTAATTTACTAAGAAAAAATATATATCATTTTCCAAACATGTGAATGGAGCATTGTGTCTATAAAATGCAATGTCTAACTAACAAGAATGCAATGAGTTCAATATATCGGTGGTTAAAAGGAATATGACTATAAACTGTTTTTTTCTTTGGCAGCTACAATAATTTACTTGAGGGTTTGCACCCAAGGAAACTAGAATTTCCTTAGTGATTTCTAGTTACACCCAAGAAAATGTGAATTACCTTTGGTGGTTTATAATAACACTCAAGGAAACATAGAATTACCTTGGCGGTTTTGACTAGCACTCAAGGAAATACGGATTTAACTTGGCGGTTTGGTTTAGCACTCAAGAATATGCATTTTCTTAGGAGTTTTATACAACCCTCAAGATAATGATATATCCTTGGGAGTTTAATTTCGCCCCTCAAGGAAATTGCTGGCCCCCCAAGAATACTTTTCTAGTAGTGTTCCTTCAATTTGACCACACATCTCGCGTCTGAGCTAGAAGACGTGGTGCACTTCACCATACAAGGCCTCTAAACAAACTATCCATGGCATGGTGGACCTTGTATATAACTAGTATAATGCTCGTGCTAACGTCACGGTTTTTTTTAGAGAATGCTATATTAATTTTTTTAGAGTTTTAATTTTGGTTAATTGTTTTTGAGTCTATATATAATTTATGAATCATCAGTACATAAAGACATCTTTACATTTTCTCTAACTTTAATCAAATATTGGATATCTTCAGAGATGTTGTCGTAGCACTCGTTTGCACGACTCGCCAAAATTTCAACCAAGAACTCCGTCCTTAGTGATCTTGATAGCTGTGAATGACAGATAATATTTTGTCAATATTTAATCATTCATTGACGCAAATATAGTTGGAGACTGCATGTGCTTACATTATTTATCGGCGGCAATCTTACACCATCCCACAGCTTCATGAAATTGTATACAAGAAAGCCTCCCAAGTTCCTGTACAAGATTAGTTGTTTATTTGGCGTACAAATCTGAAATATTTGTTACAACTACAACAAACTTGAACCAAATGACAAGTGATTACCAGTCTTTATGGTTTGATGTAACCTTTGTTACACATGAAGGGTATTCTCGCCGCCATGAAGATATACGGTGGTTTCTCCTTGATTTTGATAGTCTCATGGCGAGCATGAACATTCTAGCAATAGCTTGGAATGTAGTTGTATATGCCATATCTTGACTAAAACCAGGCAAAGAAGTTTGTTCTTGTAGTGGATCCATAATACGAATAATTTTGTTTTGCATGTCTATTATGAATAAAATGTACAGTCCGTCCTGATAATATGATAGTAGAATCTAAGACACATAAACAGAATATTTGATTGGTAAGTACAAAAAAATAATTAAACAAAGTATACAGTAAATAAAACATAACTTACATTGCTACAGTCATTTATGTGATATTGCATGCCAGGCAACACTCAAGTACTTTTTTCAATTTTTCTTGATATACTTTGTTAACAGGTCCATAACATCGTGGATCTCGTCCAAACCTAGTTATTTCCTGTTGAATTTGTAGTAATTAGTAATCTTTGATGAATTATACTATTTTATAATTATAATTATTTATAAATTTAAACTTACAGCAAATTTAAGATCCATGAGGTGGTATTTTTGTTTCCTCAGCTTCATGCCTTGGTTCTTCACGAG
>Ga0182004_10000049_pt1 | contig 41912 bp, 21 predicted proteins | sample Sormic07211540_1_FD_120479 | JGI IMG/M metagenome (GOLD analysis project Ga0182004, IMG submission 120479) | Endophyte microbial communities from Sorghum bicolor roots, Mead, Nebraska, USA - 072115-40_1 MetaG | ecosystem: Host-associated > Plants > Roots > Unclassified | place: USA: Nebraska...
ATAAAAGTTCTTCAAGAATGACTTAAATTTGACTATATTTGCACAAATTTTTTGAATAAGACGAGTGGTCAAACTTGGAGTAAAAAAAGTCAAACGACTTACAATTTGGGATGGAGGGAGTACCATTCTAAATAAACTATTGTCGTAATCTGATTCTTGTTATCAATCTTTAAAACTAAATATTTTGCTCTTAAACTCTCAAAACCATTCAAATTAGATCACTGCCATAGTTTAACAGGAACGACCCCTATATTTTGCTGTAAACATGATTTCTTCATCGATGCTGCATAGCATGCACACACTGTGTACGGTCACCATAATCCACTGCCCACTGGCATCCAATTTCTTGCTCCAAATCTTAACACCATGTTTAATTGGGAAAGCTAATCGAGTAGACAGGCTCCTTGTTGGGGTAGAAGAGCCCAAAGTTCCTCTCCGTCGGATCCCCGGGCTTCTGGTTCTCGTTGAACATGGCAAACACATACGTCTCCAGCGCTCCGGGTCTCTTGGGCGTGCCGCGGTAGGCATGGTCGATCAGACCCTGGTTGTACCTCCGCGCATTCTCCACGGTCGCCGCGAACCCGCCGGCCGACGGCCACCCGCTCTCCGACACGACGATCCTGACGCCCGGCGCCCCGGCCTTCTCAAGCGCGGCGTGGATGGCGTCCACCATGGCGGCGAAGATGTTCGTGTAGGTGAGCCCGCTGCCGTCGTCCGTCACGGCCGTGCCCGGCTGGAACGTCGCGTAGCCGAGTGTGATGTCGCGCGGGTTGTCCCTGTAGGCGAAGTAAGGGTAGACGTTGGCGAGCAGGGGCGACCCGGCGTCGGCCAGGAACCGCGCGACGGGCACCATGTGCCGCTGCACGCTGGGGCTGAAGACGCCGCGCGACGGCGGGAAGGAGTCGGTGACCACGTCCATCCGGACCGCCGTGGACACCTTGATGGCGCCCGCGAGCCCCGCAGACGCGACGGCGGCGCGCACGTTCCGCATGGCCGGGAGGAGGATGAGCCCCGCGTCGCCGGCGGGGACCTCGTTGCCGACGGCGATGTACCGGATGAGGACGTCCGGGTAGTGCGCCACGACGTTGGCGTGGACCCAGGCGGCCGCGGCGGAGGCGCTGCTGGCGAGGCCGCGGACGTCGTCCACGCCGCCCACGTCGAGGATGAGGCCGATGCCGCTGCCGCGCAGCGCCGCGAGGGCCTCCGGGTCCGGGTAGTAGATGCGCATGGCGTGGATGTTGCTGGACTTGTAGAGCTGCACCACGTCCGCCCGCGACGGCAGGTTGTCGCCGACGACGCCGTAGCAGACGCCGTGCACGCCCGCGGCAGCACAGGCCGGCGGGTCGAATGAGCACAAAATCAAAATGGCAGCAAACAGCATGGCTAGACCACCAACACGTCCCATTTGATCAAAGATATTAGCTCTGATGCTTATCTGTTATCTCTTGGCGCTTCTACTGTTTTACACTACGTACGCTCTACAGCTGACCTCCTTATATAGTGCTACTGATGACGTACGGCTGAGAGATGAGCGATCAGTCGGCTACACACATGCTTGCAAGTTGCAACTGAGCACTTCGTCTCCCCACACACAACAACTTATGAATTTGACAACCAATTAGTGGCACTTGGGTTGGTAATATAAGCTAGTGTCAACGGAGTAAGTATTAGCTACAAGCATGATTAACATGTTAGACTTTTTGTCGTTAACTACTTGAAGGGTTCTTAATCATAAGAAGCAGTATATATTATTCTCTCCATCCCAGATTAGAAGACATTTGACTTTTTTATCCCAAGTTTGATCATTCGTCTTATTTAAAAAATTGTACAAATATAGTCAAATTTAAGTTATTTCTGAAGAATTTTTTATTTTATACAATTTTTTGAATAAGACAAGTGTTCAAACTTGATGTCAAAAAAGTTAAACGTCTTATAATTTAGGATGGATTGGGTACTATTGTGGCCCTACCTTGGCCATTGAATACATACATTCGTGTCAAAATACAGTATTTGCATTGCCGGTCAGTATGGTGAGATCAAATTAAAGACGCCTATGATGGTGATCTCCTAATTAATCCACTTTAAGTTATGCTGTATTTGGTAGGAACAGACGTGGTGTACTAATAGGAAGCACAAGTGTGTGCACTAAAGCTGTTTTGCCCTATGTGGTAGAGTTTTTCATGTTTCTTTATTGTCTATGGAAAATGATTCTTCGGGATAAACTCTAGATAAAAGTTTTTTTTTGAATACGGCAAAACTTTATTCACTCAAAATAGAAATATCGTCAAGCATATGCGCTGAAAGAGGGATTGATGCTTGCACAACAAATTGGGTGCAACAGGTTAATAGTCCAATCGGATTGTATGGAAGTGGTTCAAATTATGAGTGATAGTGGATTTATGGCAAATTCTGCTGCACCCATTTATGATGAATGCAATCTGGTGTGGACCGGTTTTCAGAAAATTAGTATTGAGCATTGCCACCGGGAGGCAAATCATGCTGCTCATCTGCTTGCCAGTAGAGCTATGCAGACAAAGCAAAAATGTGTTTTTGACTCTATACAAGAAGTGAATCAGGAGACGTTAATTTTGTTAGCACCCTACCTCTTGTTACATCGCATATGCAATCAACCAATCACATGCAACGACTCCATCCTGGAATCCTGGACGATTATTAACTTGAATACTAGATGTTCGATACTCATGTGACTTTTTTTTAAAAAAAAACAACAATTATTTGTGTACACAGAACTTATATGAATAAACTTTATTTTTCACACAGTTTACATGTAATGGAAGATTATATGAACAGAACACTTCGAAAAGTATAACAAAAAAACGACTTTCACAAGTGAGCCCACTGTCCTTTTTTTTTCTTTTGAAATTGAGTCAGCCACAGTCTCTTGAGTCATCATCTCACGCTTCCTCCGCTAAACTTCACATGAGCACATGAGCTCCATTCCATTGGCTCCCCCGCGCGCGTGGACACCCGTTGAGCAACCGAAATCCCGAGCTGGGAAACAGTTTGGTAATTGACGTGTGATGTGGGTCTTTAGGTCAGTCTCAATGCATGTTAATGAGAGTTTCATACACATTAAATATGATGTTATATAAGTAAAATTGCTGACTTGGCAGAGTCATTAAAAGAAAGAGTTTCATCAGAGATAGGAGTTTTATCCTCATGCAACTTACGTGTTATCTAGTTTATAGTCTTGATAACTGTGTCGGAAAACTATGCATTGAGACTGGCCTTAAAAAACAAAAGAAGAGAAGGAAAAAAAAGAAAACTGAGATTATTGATGGACTGATGAAAACAAGCCCTCTTCAAAACATCTAGTCGACACTTGGTTGTTTTATCCCAACTTCACATATGATTTTTTCTAGCACTGTTCATCTTCTACCTCCAGCCAGCCGCTGCGCACTGTTCATCTTCTACCTTCGGTCGCCAAACCTCGCCGCTCGCGGTACTGTTCATCTTCTTTGTTGGCACAGACCACATATTATAGATCACAAAAAATAATTTTTTTTCTATGGAAGGACAGTGACAAATCGCGGCTACGTCGGCATAGATCACAAGCAATAAATCGCAGTGGAGCGGGCACAACCGTGCCGCGGGGGCGGCGGCGGAGGTCCTAGCAGAGGCGGCGGCGGAGGTCCGGCTGCGTGGCGGGGATGGTGGTCCGGTCTGGCCGGGGGCTGCACGCGGCGCTGTCGCCTAGGCGCGAGGAGGCGTGGGCACCGAGAGAAGCTCGTCGGTCCCATCGCCGGTGAGAGAGAGCGCACGCGGATGGGAGGACAGGAGCGTCGGAGCAGAAAAAAAAAACGTGTGTTCACAAGTGCTAAAACACCCGTGTGGTGTTTAGCATTTCCGTTCTTTCATCCATTCCATCGCAGATGCTTGACAAACAGTCGCGTTACAAGAACGTCATTAAATTAAAACTCAGAAAACAACATCGTCTTCACTCTTCACACGTTCACGACTTATCTACACGCTTATTCAGATTTCAGAAGACACTGGACGATGACGCCACCGAACCAGGGCCGGGTCGCATGTCCGCGTCCTCCGGCCGGCGACCTGCACGCTGCTCTCGCTCACTCCTCGTCCATGCCGTCCTCGTCCTCCTCCTCCATGATCCTCATCTTCTTGACGGCCTGCGCGGCGTCGCTCCTGACGGCGTCGTTGGGGACCTGGATCAGGATGTCCGACTTCAACCCCGTCTCCGCGTTCACCAGCCCGCCGCTCCGGTCCACCCTGTAGGCCAGCTCGTCCTTGGCCGGCGCGGCGTCGATGTACACCGTGCAGTTCTCGTCGATCTCCTCCTGGATCAGCATCTTCGACAGCTGCGTCACCACCCTCTTCTCGATCCACCTCCTGATCGGCCGCGCGCCGTACACCGGATCGTAAGAGAGAGACAAGATGATGTCCAGTGCGGCGTCGGTGACGGCCAGAGCGATGCCCCTCTCGGCAAGGCGGACGGCCACGTCCTTCATCTGAAGGCGAGCCACCTTCCTCAGCTGCTCGTGGGACAGAGGGTCGAAGATCACGATCTCGTCGAGCCGGTTCAGCAGCTCAGGGCGGAAGTGCCTCCTCACCTGCACACACACACCAAACACCACTCGAGTTTCAGCATCACATTGCAGATGAGAAGAGGAACAATGTCGAGCACACAATGGAGAGTTTCTGGTGGATGCATCGCACTGCGTACCTCCTGCATGACCAGATCGCGAGCGACCTTCATGGAGTTCTTGCCCACCATCCCGGCGAGGAGGTGCTCGGCGCCGAGGTTGGATGTCATGATGATCACGGTGTTCCTGAAGTCCACCGTCCTGCCTTGCCCGTCCGTCAGCCTGCCGTCGTCGAGGACCTGAAGCAGGGTGTTGAACACGGCGACATGGGCCTTCTCCACCTCGTCGAAGAGGATCACGCTGTACGGCCTCCTCCTCACCTGTTCAGTCAGCTGTCCACCCTCCTCATGGCCGACGTAGCTTCAGTCACAGATAAAAAAAATACAGTTCATGTCAGAACGAGTTCGTCCGATCACTCCAAAGCTAAAAGCGAATTGGAAACACGACAGATGCATGCATTTTCTGCTACTTACCCAGGTGGTGCTCCGATGAGGCGAGCAACCGAGTGCTGCTCCATGTACTCGGACATGTCGATGCGGACAAGCAGGTTCTCGTCGTCGAACAGCTGCTCGGCAAGAGCCTTGGCCAGCTCGGTCTTGCCTACACCGGTCGGACCCAGGAAGAGGAAGGAGCCGGTGGGTTGCTGTGGCCTGCCAAGACCGGCCCTTGACCTCAGCACCGCCTCCGCGACGGCGTTCACGGCCTCCGTCTGGCCGACCACCCTCTGGTGAAGCCTGTCAGCCAGGCCGACCAGCCTCTCCTTGTCGTTCTGGCCAAGCCGGGTCACCGGAATACCCGTCCACCGGCTCACCACCTGCCGATAGGGAAAAAAACCATTTCAGCACGCTGCACGACTACACTACCAAGAGACGATCGGCAATTCGGCATTGCTCTGGAAATTTCTGTAGTGGTGAACATGAACATGGACATACCTCTGCAATTTGTTCAGGGCCGACGGTTTCAGTGAGCATCAGGTTCTCCCCAGTTTCGCTCTCCAGCTTGGAGATCGCGGCGTCGATCTCCTGAAGGGCGCCGTACTTGAGGTCGGCCACACGAGCCAGGTCCATCCGGCGCTCGGCCTCCTGCAGGCTGAACTGCAGCTCCTCGCGGCGCTGCTTCAGCTTCCTGATCTCATCGATCCTCTCCTTCTCCTTCCTGTACTTCATGGTCAGGGGCTGCAGCTTGTCTCTCAGATCGTCCAATTCCTTCTTGACCTGAACAATGGCCACAGTTAACCAAACGTCGGCATCAAAACAGAACATCAGACAGAGGATTTGTTTGCCTTATTAATCTGAGATACTCACCTCAACCAGGCGGGCTTTGCTGGCCTTGTCCTTCTCCTTCTCGAGCGCGTGGAGCTCGACTTCAAGCTGAATTCTCTTCCTCTCCAGGTTATCAATCTCCTCCGGCTGGCTGTCGAGCTGCACCCTCACATTGGCGCAGGCCTCGTCCACCAAGTCAATGGCTTTATCAGGCAGGTGCCGACCCATGATGTACCTCGCGGAGAGCTGCGCGGCGACGACGAGGGCGCGGTCCTGGATCCTGACACCATGGTGGCCCTCGTACTTCTCCTTGAGCCCCCTGAGAATGCTGATGGTGTCGGGCACGCTCGGCTCTGCGACGAACACCTGCTGGAACCGCCGCTCGAACGCCGCGTCCTTCTCCACGTACTTGCGGTACTCCTCCAGCGTGGTGGCGCCGATGCACCGGAGCTGTCCCCTCGCAAGCATCGGCTTGAACAGGTTGGCCGCGTCCATGGAACCCTCCGTCCTGCCCGCGCCCAGGACGAGGTGTATCTCGTCGATGAAGAGAATGACCTTCCCCTCGGCCTCCTCCACCTCCTTGAGCACGGACTTGAGCCGCTCCTCGAACTCGCCGCGGTACTTGGCGCCCGCGACGAGCGCGCCCATGTCGAGCGCGATGAGGCGCACGTCGAGGAGGTTGCTGGGCACGTCGCCGCGAACGATGCGCTGCGCGAGCCCCTCCACGACGGCCGTCTTGCCGACGCCGGGCTCACCGATGAGGACGGGGTTGTTCTTGGTGCGGCGCGAGAGGATGCGCACCACGCGGCGGATCTCCTCGTCGCGGCCGATGACGGGGTCCAGCTTCCCGGCCTGCTCGACGAGGTCGCGGCCGTACGTCTTGAGCGCCTGGAAGTTGGTGTCGCCGGACGCGGACTCCACGCGGCGCCCCTCGCCGCCGCGGAGCTTCTCGAGCTCGGCGCGCACCCGCGCCGCGGACACGCCGGCCTCCTTGAGGCAGTCGGAGATCTGCGAGTCCTCGACCAGGCCGAGCAGCAGCTGGTCGACGGCGAGGTGCGAGTCCCCGCGCTTCTTCTGCGCGGACTGCGCGCGGCGGATGACCTTGATCAGCGCCGTGGACGCCGGGACGGAGTCCGGCGGCGGGGACTGCGACGGCAGCTTCTTGAGCGCGTTGCTCAGCACGCGCTCGAACGACTCCCCGGCCGCTCCGTCGCCCCCCGACGCCCCCGTGATGGCCTGCCGCAGGATGCCGCCCTTGTCCGCCGCCAGCGCCGCGGCCAGATGCAGCGGCGTGAGCTGCGCGTGGCCGGCCTCCGACGCCATCTCGTGCGCCGCCACCAGCGCCTCGTTCGTCTTGTGGGTGAAGTTGTCCGGATTCATGGCTGCTGCGCTTTGCTACTCCTCACAATCTACTACAACGGGCACGAAATCTCTCTCTTGGTTTCTGATGATGAGATGATATCACCAGGTGCTTGTGGAATGGCTTATGCTTCGGCTAGTGTTTGTTTGTGCTTGAACTGCGTGCCTCGGCGGCGGAGGGCGGTGAGCATAAGAAGGCGGAGTGGAGTGTTCATCGGTAGTCTAGAAGATAGTGGAAGCGATCCGAAGGAAGAAGAAGTTGCGAGAGGGTACTATGACATGTGGGCCTTCGTAATCCTGGACCGTTGGATTGTTGAAGAGAGTGCTCCCAATGCGTGACGCCTGGCGTGGTTGTTGACAGTAGTATCTGGCATGTGGGGTAGGGATCTCTGTTGGCCGTATGTGTGGTGGGCCACGAGTCATCCACAAACCAGGATTTTTTTCTTTTGGAGACTAGGGCCTTGTTTCGTTTCTAAAAAAAATTTTCACATTTTTTGTCACATCAAATCTTGCGGCATATGCACGAAATATTAAATATAAATAAAATAAATAATTAATTATATAGTTTATCTATAATTTATGAGATGAATCTTTCGAACATAGTTAATCTATGATTGGACAATACTCTCTCCGTCCCTTTTAAATTGTCGCTTGCGTTTTTCGAAAAACAACCGTCGACAATTATATATTAAAAAATATTAATATTTATAATACATAATTGGTATCATTAGAAAGATATTTGAATCTTGTTTTTTAACAAATTTATTTGGAGATGCAAATATTATACGTGTTTTTTCTACAAATTGAGTCAAATTTGTGGTACGCACATCAACGACGATTACAGTTATCTTGCCACGTGACAACTGATGACAACTCTGAACTACGCAACGATGACGTGTCTTGGTCACCTAGTCCAGGTGTCAAAGCTCCAGACTGGCAGCGCACGGTGGATCAACGGTTCAGACTTGGCGGCGTTCAGTAGAAGCATCAAATCTGAGCCGTTCCCCTCGCATCCGCATCACATCCGACCCGGAAGCGCACGTGGGGCTCGCAACATCGCGGCCGGCCGCCCACAGCACCACCCGGGCGCAGCAATTCGTCGAGCAGCTGCCGCGCGCGCTTACTCTCCTGCGGCTGCGGGCACCGGGCCACCAGGGCACCATGGCGTCCACCGCGCGTGCTCTGGGGGCGCTCCTCCACAGGGCCTCGTTCCTGTCCTCCTCCGCTTCCGCTCTCCGGGGAGCGTCGCTCCTCCGCGGTAACCCGCTCGTGCTCGCGCGCTTTCCTCACCGCCGATCTGGTCCTATTGGACTGTTGGAATGTCTAGTGTTTTGATTGATTTCCTGGTGCTGTCAGGGGATCGACCTATTGGCCTGTTCCGGAGGCATGCGGCGAGGCGGCGGATTTCGTCATTCCAGCCGCTCTGCATGGGACGACGCTCCTGCAAAATCGCTGGAAGGAAGGTGATGTGCTATTGCCATGATCTTCTGGACTACTGGCTGTGCATATTTTGGCTGGGGAAGCCTCTGCTTGGAATAGAGTAAATGGATGCAGCAACAAATATCAATGTGTTCCGAATTTTCGTTTGACTCTAAGGATCCGAGCTAGCTTTTGCTGCTAAGTAGTCTAGTTTTAATTTACTTTCCATTAGGATAATTGTGTAGGAAAAAAAACTAAAAACAGGAAGCAGCTTTCGTTTCTTGTTTAATTTAATGTAGTTAGCTTTAACGTCTCAATATGTATCCTCACGCCAGTTGTTGCTTTGATTCAGGATGCCCAGAATTTGAAGAAGATGAAGCGCAACAGCAAAATTGGAAAAGAAATTGTTGCAGCGTAGGTGTTGCTGGACGCTGTGATCTTGCATTATCATTCTAACAGATTGGTATTTCATCGATTTCTTAATTTGGATTGTTTTGAGCATAAGGTTAGTTAATCCAACATGCTATCATCTGCTAGTATCTGTTGGCGTGTCCTCTTTAAAAAGCATAGGATGTTTTACCTTTTTGGTAGTTTAAACTTAAATATTTGGACGTTTGTAGCATAGGATGTTATTGTCTTGTGAAGGTATTGTGGTTGTATTCTGTAATTAGACATTGCCTGCTTAATATCACTGAAGTGAGTGTCACTATATCTTACCAAGTGGTAGGCCTTGTTAAAATGGAAAGGCAACGGACAAGACCAAGCATCATAGTTCAAGTGCCATTCATTTAAATTAATCTGGTTCATTTATGTATATCACACAGCATCAAGAAGGGTGGCCCAAATCCTTCATCCAACACAACTTTAGCAGCTATACTGGAGAAAGCAAGGGAACTTGATGTCCCTAATGAAATTTTGGAGCGCAACATCAAAAGGGCATCAGAAAAAGGACAAGATACTTACACTGAAAAGGTTTATGAGGTAAACTTCTCTGCCACTAGTTTGATATTATACTTTATTAATAGATTCTTATTTTATGATATACAATAACTCATCTCAAAGGCAAATATCTATATTTGCATGCACAAAATAAATGGTTTGTTCATATATGAGTAGGCTTGTATGCTACTCCCTCTGTTCCAATAGTTCACTTAAATCTCTCTAATATTTACCAAGTTTATAGAAAAATGCATCAACATTTCCAACATCAAATTAGTATCATTAAATTCTCCGTGAAATATATTCATAGTGCATTTACTTGAACTTGTAGATTTTAATAGTTTTTTTTTTCTAAAAACTTGGTGAAAGTTAGAGAAGTTTGACTTGGACAAAGCTAAAGTGAAATATAATTTGGAACTAGTGCGCATTACTTGAGTACATATCACTTTTTATGTGGTTTACATAGGTTTTAAGTGCATGAAGAATTTTCACAGGTCTATGGTTTTGGTGGAGTAGGTATGGTCGTTGAAGTTCTAACTGACAAAATTACAAGATCAGTTGCTGACATTAGAAATGTGGTAAAAGACTGCGGAGCAAAATTGGCTGATCCTGGATCTGTTACTTTTAGATTCAGACAAGCTCGAGTGGTGAACATAAAAGTTACTGATGCAGATAAGGACCAACTGCTCACCATTGCGTTAGATGCTGGTGCTGATGACGTCCTTGAACCAAATTTTGATGATGACGACTCTGAAGAAGAAGCAGAAAGGTACATGCTCGTATAATGCTGAATGCATTTTTGTTTGATAACACTGATTACTAGAACACCAATGAAGGTGTTAGCCGGCATCAGGTGCAGATCCTCAGCCTCATACACACACTTGAGAGCTGGATTAGTTGAGAAGAGAGAACAGAGAGCACGGACACACACACACACAGGGGCGGATCTGCACCCCGGGCTAGGGGGGCTGCAGCCCGGGGTGTGGCCCAAAATCGCTAAGAACACCTCTTCATCTTCAGTCCAAAATAGTTTAAAGTCTAGGCACACACACACACACACACACACCGCACAGTGCTGCTGCTCCTGAACTAAGGATGCAGCTGGTCGTTGAACTTGATTATATACAAATTCTACTCTAGTACCAGCATGACAAGAACTGTGGCCGTACCAGCCATACTTCCTACTATTACAAGGCCATACCTGCCCACATCAGCTTTTGCTGCTGTCCTATCTACTATTAGCCTCATGTCTGATGCGGTGCTGGTGATGTGGAGAGCATAGAGGCGAACAGAGTAGATGAGATTGAGAGCTAGAACACAGACGATAGCGAGGCAATGGTGCGATGGGTTCGTCCCTGGCGGCCACGGCTGAATCACCAGCAGCCACCGTCGAAGGGGAAAACCCGCTCGCCTTACCTTCTTCGATAATCCTTATGTCTAAGGTCACTCCCTGAAAACCACTCAGCCCCTAGACGACCTGGTGGCCGTGCATGCCCCTGAGCCTGATGGCCGTGCATGCCCTTGAAGGCCTCTTCATAAACTGACTCAGCCCCAAGAGGCGGTCTCAGTCTGGTGGCCGTGCATGCCGTCGCCTGTACTGCCGCCCAACAAATGAGTCAACAACATGTCATAGGACTGTTGGACAGGATGAAATGAGCAGTGCAGAAGCTGGGAAGCACGACAAGAACTGTGGCCATACCAGCCATACTACCTACCAACATCAGGTTCGCTATCGAGCCTCATGTCACAGGAGACAGGATGACATGAGCAGCACAAAAGATGGGAGTAAAGAGCAAGAGCTGACCGAATTACTAACAGAAGTTTCAAGTTGCAGTATTCTCGAATACGCAGGAGGACTGCATATCATTGTATTAATAGAAGGAAAAAGGAGCCGTACAAAGACTCAACACACACAACACACAAACTCTCTCTCACACACAGACACACAACACACAAACACACAAGGACACACACTAAACCCCACTCACAAACTGACAGAAAAGAAACGCATGAGACAAGGAAAGGACCTGACCAGGCCCCCCAAAAGCCCCTCCCTAACCGACACCCCGAGCTGGGTTCAGGGACAGCCCCTTGGCCCCAGACAACGACCAAAGCAGAGCTTCCTCCCGAGCAAGAGTCAGAGCTGTGGACAGATTTGGGGTGGCTGCATTGAAGACGCAGTCATTTCGATGCTTCCAGATGGTCCAGGCGCCTAAGATGATAAGAGAATTCAAACCTTTTCGCCCATCTCCGCTGGTTGCCAACATTTCAAGTTGCAGTACACTAGATTACTTGTCCACATATGATATAAGTACCATTTAACACATATTAGGTTATGAGTAACTTTCCAAAGGCACAGGAAAGCTGTGTTCTGAGTCATAGAACATAATGAAGTCACCAGTTTTGTACTTAGTAATGGTTATTAAGGTTGTCATATGCTGGTGCTTTCCTTTCTTGTTTCTGCATTTTAATAAAAGCAAACTTCCTTTGGATTCTCCTTGTGTCTGAAAGCTGCCCCTTTCTATCCTAAGGTTCTACAAGATAGTTACTACATCAGAAAACTATCCAGTTGTGCTATCTAAGCTACAAGAAGAAGGATTGAAGTTTGAAACTGATAATGGCTACGAACTTCTTCCTCTGAACCCAATTGAGGTACACTGTCTTCCCTTTTTATTGTCAAATCTGCTGTTTGCACAAATTGCAAGTTTGGGTTTAGGGTGCAGCTGTACTTGAACATGGTTGAATTGACGCCAATCCTTAGAAATTACAGTTTGGCAGATTATTTTATTGCCTATAGTAGAGGACAGCCAAGATAATTGCGTAAACAAATGACAAATGAAGTCGCAAAGGCAGGATGATTCTTTTAAATATGCAAATTCTTCATAATGTAGTCCATTAGCCGTCACCATATTATCCATTTGGATTCTATTCTTGCAAAATGTCCATTCTTTTAGTTCCTAGGAGTGTCATATTATGTGACACTTTCCATATTATTGTTGCAGGTCGACGACGAGGCCATGGAACTAAACAAGGAACTTGTTTCAAAATTGCTAGAGCTTGATGACGTTGACGCCGTCTACGCAGACCAAAAATGAGTGAACTCATGAGCTACAGCTCTCAATTCAAGACACGCTTAGCCCATGGGTCTTTGTTGGAGTATATTTACTTTACATTGATAGGAAAAAAAATTGATAGGTCTGCTTATGATGCCTGGTTACATTGGTTCTAAGTTCCCAAAAACTTGAGTTAGTGATCTAGCATTTTTTTAAGACAGATCAGTTTATACCTTGGGTTTTTGCCCAGCCCATCCTGTTGGGAAACTTATCAGCGTCTGCTATATTCTCAGAAAGCAGATCTGAGATGTGAGAAGCCATTATAAAATAATACGATGATGCCTATCAATTTGTTGGTATTTGGTAAAGCGTTGAAATGAAAATGCTTTGGCTCTCTGAAATGAATAAATGTGCTCTTCGCTCTGTAAAAGCAGCTGATGCTGATTTGTTGTTAGAAAAAAAACATTGATGACTGGCTATAAAATTCTGGATAATAAGTTCATGCTGGCTGTAAAATTCTTGCTGATAAGTTAAAGCGAATAGGGCCATGTCATCTTGCTGTAAAGAAGTTCAAGCGAATAGGGCCATGTCAATCTTTCTGCTCGTTTCAATATCCACCGGATGCAATGGCAGATCTCATCAGATTGGAAATTATCCGCACCACTTTCACCTAGCTGCCACAGACACAAGTTCCTTGACAGCATTCTGTGTATACTTAAGATGCCGGAACTCACTATCATCCGAGCACCTTGTAAAAAAATTTGTAGGTTACAACTATCATCCGAGCACCTTGTAAGAAAATTTGTAGGTTGCATAAAACAGCAAGTACACTGGGAGTTTAAGCAACCCTTTCGCCAAGAAATTCAGCATCCAATCTCTACCCATGGGATAGATAAACTTCCTCTGGTCTATCAAAAATTTCATCGGCACTCTGGCCGGTTGCAAGAACATATAACGAGAGTCAAATACAACAGTGCACATCTCTAATCTAGTTCTGTGGTTTTCTGGTTCACGAACCTAGTGCAGTTGACCTAGAACCAAGTATCAAGTAAATGGTACTATTGTTAACTTCATCTATTGCCACGGGTTCTTCTTTTGCCCTGCCGCAAGTGTGGAACTAGTTTTGGCACTCTGCAGGTACAAAACCAAGCATATAATGTGTTAGAATGAGCTAAAAAGAATGAGGTATATAACTACAGTAGGTCTGTCAGACTTACAGCCTTCAACTTCTTCAACTTGCCTCGAACCCTGTTCTTCTGGGGTTTCAGTTTATATATACGGACCATCCAATGGTGGGTTGTGAATACCTTTATTCAGCATCAAGATGGGTAACCATAAAGCAAAGATTCAAGTTAGTATAATAGATGAAAAATCAACTGTTGCCAATTGGAACAGAGAGTAACATCATAATACCTCCTCAAAATGTGTTAGCTTGAAATGCTTCTTTCCTATTTCATATCCTCTTACTCTATCAAAACCTTTTCCATCGGTCTCCACAAACCTAGAGGACACAGAGGACATAAATGTCAAAAGGACATGTGTGATGATGGACGTTCCAATTAAAATCAGTCTTGTTGATTCAGTTTACCAGACCTGTAATAACAAAGCTTGTACATGAGGCAATTCAGCATAGTTGGGGTGGCTTGAGCATCAACACGGTATTGACCATCCCTCTGCCAATAACATTAATTCAAAAATCGGAATAAAGAAAGAACTATGCAGATGCATGTATATTTCATCTTTCCGCCTTATTATGCTACCAAAATGACGTGTATAGGGTGTTGTTGAAGGAGTTAACAACTCACAAGATAATCTGGTTCCTTGATGTGAGGGAACACACCACCTCCTATGCGTACCATCCAAAGGAACTTATTGATATCATCGCTAGGGTATCCAACAAGTCCTGTCAAAGAAACATTTGTGTCAGGATTTGAGACCAATGGTTCAAGTTACATTGGTTTTTTTTCCTCCTATGCGCTATAAAGCACCAACCTCCAAAGACAACAAGCACATATTTGACATCTAAAGAATTGAAGATTTCCCAAGCTGCTTTTTCTGGGGACGACATTGCTGTACCAACTGTTGCTATATGAGTGTTGTTCCAGGTGTTATTGTCTACAATCACAGTTCTGTTGGCCATTGCAGTTGTTTGGTAACCATAGTCCCACCAGGAAGCAACCTGCAGCACAACACTTTAATGTGTAAGTATAAAGGTCAGTCCACAAACAATAGAAATCAAAGGGGTGAGTATACCTTGTCATCAACATCTGTGTTATGGCTCAGCCATGCATAAGCTTCACGGAAATCATCAAAAACATGCAATCCATCCCGTGAACGAGATGTCAACACAATTGAAGGCGCCGAGTACGCTTCAGCTGCCGCCCATACACAATGGACCTACAAAAATGGAATCATTAACTAGATTGCCTCTCTTTCAATGAAGACATTCATTCTGGTAAGACTAACAACAGAGGACTTACCACATAGAAACCACCTAACACGATCAGCAGCAAAATACCCATAACAGATAATTCAAAAGGCAGAACCAAAAGCCTCTTTTCCTTTTTAGGCTTCACAGAAACACTCTCTGCTACTTCTTTCTCCTTCTTCCGGTTCTTCTTTGACGGTTTTTCCTTTGGAGCCGTTTCAGATTTTTCATTTCTATTTTCATTTTTTGTTGAATTTGTAGAACTCTCAGGGCTACTATCACCTGACTTTAGTTTCAGAAGAAAACAGGTTGTCAACAAGTGATTGGATGGGTACTTCGATTCTAATATAAAGGGAAAATTGTAAGAAGGAACCATACAGAAGTAGGGCTGTCATCAAAAAATTTTGACAGCTGAAATTTAATGGATCGTGTGAGGACACTGAAAACTTCAGATAGAGCAATCCCAGATAAAATACACGCAGCAGGAGCAAGGACAAGCATAAGCCGTACCTAGCAAAGCAGATGCCACAGAAAGTTATAACAAGTAAATAATTAAAAAAAAAAAGGTGCATGAGATTCTTCCGTCTGCAAGGATTCTTACCATAACTCCAGAAAAATACACTGCAGTGACTAAATACAAGACCATGAAGGAGCTTGCGTCAGACAGAGGCAAGAAGCATGACTGTAGATCATGTAAATACCGATTAATCAGAACTAAGCCTGTTGCTGGTACAGTCTTAATTAACAAAGTATAGTTCTTACAATAATCCCAGCAGGAATCAGGAAGGCCAACACATTAATGTCCATAAAATAAGAGGGCCAGGTAGGAGGTTGGTGTTCACTGACACTAGCAATGATGGGGATGTACTTGCTTGCATAAGTTCTGTCAGAAAAGAAGAGTAAAATTGCAGCAACTAATATGAGAAGAGAAGCAGAACACACACGCTGCAACAGGACGCTACATACAAAAAGCATCACCAGAAAGGAAAATAAGGCGTTGCATTAGCGATGCCGATATACACTTTTATTTGTCTAAGAGCCTAAGCATTAAATGTCAACAACATTTCGTCAGCTACACTAAAACCTAATAATAGCTGAGTCGTCATTAAGTGTCATATCATGTTTATTAGTTACCAAGTCAGGTCAGTCATAGTCTGATCGGCAAAATAAATGAGTTTTTATTCTAGAGGAACTTACGGATCAAGTAGACTCAAACTGCGGCCGCTCCAGCCTTTTGTTGGACTAGATGCCACCAAGGCGACAAGTATGGCTACTACTGCGAAACAAACAGCTCTGCAGGAAGGATCTTGCAATCAGCATTTGGACATTGAGACAATAAATATTGAAATATTCAGAGGGCAAGTTTCTTGCTGGTTTCAACTTTCAAGGTCCAAAGATATTAATCCTGTGTATTATAAAAGATTAGTAACTTCAGAGACTTACAAGCCAACAGATATGACAAGAGTCATAGCAACTTTGAACAGCCTAGGAGTCAAAAGCCCTTTGATATAATACACAAGAGCAACCACGTGAAGAATTATGAACACCTGCAATACAGGTATCCTGTCATTTTGCATTTCTTTAATGCAATAGCAATGATAAGGCCCAGTTACTTATATAGAGATTATTGGTCTGTGCGCACTGTACAGTGTAGTTGGACAAATATTGTAAAATGAGGAAAGTATATTTATTGTACATATGTTACATATGAACAGTAATGAATAATGTCAATGCATGGTTGTATTTAGCCTCAACATCTAGGAAATGCATTTTATGTTAATCCAACACCTTTTGAACTTGAGAAAACCATGAGTTTTCAAATTTGGGAGACCAGCCTCAAGAAGCAAAACATTTACAAGAGTTGGCAACAATATTGTACTGCAGAATGGAGAAAAAACAAGAAAGGAGAAGGCATGTAGATACCAGAAATGATGCAAAGTGCTCAGAGGTCATTACTGCATTAAAACCAACCACAGGTACTAATGCTGCCAGAAGCGTTCCAAGTATAACCTGCAAAATGATCCATGGATCTGGTAAGTTACAGTTCTGGACAACCACTCTGGAAAGAAGAGTGTGCCAACCAAAGGAAGCTTTATGCACTCACAAGGGGAGCATATGCAATGTAGAGCCGCGAAGAATAACGACCAGTTACAATGCACAAGAGGACATGCATTGGGATAAGATTGATAATGAATGTGTAGCCTCCCCAAGAGCAGACCTAGAAAAGCCTAGTTTATGATTACAAAGTACATTTGAAAAACATGGATCAAAATTCAACAAGTTTACCATGTAGAAATATGAGAGAGCATTGAGTGTTGCATAAAAGAGTGATCCCGTGTTCAGCGTCTGTGTATATGCATAACAAGTCAGAGCATTGCGTATGTCAAAAGAAGCAAAATGGAAAACATATCTTGAGCACCAGTACCTTTACATATAGATAAAATGTAAATATCAAGGCAAATATTGCTACAGCTTCATTATCATAGCTGCCTGCAACAGATCTTGAGATGTATGAGGGGACCTGGGATGATGTCGAGAACATCTGATTAATCATATGGTACTAGGAGAGTACAGAAGACTACATACATAGACAATACAATGTTCTAAGTGAGCAATTAGCTAGAAATTAAAATCTTGGTGTTATCTAAATGAAGCATTAAAATTGGGCGACATTAACAAAATCCTGTAATAAAAAAAAAATATATTGCAAACACGAGTAACTGAAGAAACCGATTGTCAAGTACCCAGGTTCAACAAAACACAGATTCAGTCATTCAATAATATTTCTCATTTACTTTAGAAATATATGTTTAGGATATAGAAATCAGCAATCATAACTAGTATTGCAAATTGCAACACTTCTTTGCTACACCGTACATGGACGGTATAAAGCTGAAATGAACTGACAATAAATTTGGTTTGATTAAAGAGAATTTTTATTTCCATTTCCATCATGACATGAAAATGGCTAAATACTACAAACCAAGGAAACAAGTTTTGTACCAATTTAGCTTTTCCTTAATTGTGGTCAAAATTGGTAGGGGAGTTGTTAGCGCAATTTACCATTGCTAAAATGGCTGCTGCCATTAATCCAGCTCCAGTACCCTTCGCTTCCTATAGAAGAAGTTAAAGTAAGCATAGAATTTGCAAATGGGTAAGAATAATGTGATAATTCACACTTCCTTGAAAAACCAACCTTTGTTAACAGGTAAGTAGCCCATGATGCATTTGCTGAGAAAATTGGAGCTGTGAACACACAAACTGTCTCCACAGACAATGGGATGTTAAGAGAATTCAGCAACCTAGTGGACCATTCAAATACTTTAGGCACATTTAATCAGAAGAATATAAATGTAAGATTGTAAATTGTGTCCCTTGATGATATACCACCAAATAGTTCCAGCAGTCAATGTCAAACCAGGATACACAGTGCCACCAATCACACGGCCAAGGGGGTACCTAAAACAGCAGAAGCAGCAACGAAATCAGCCTACTAAATGATTCCTTTTACACAGAAATCGCGCAGTACTAAATGACTGAGAGATTGGAGCTGCTCTTACCATGTCCTATCATCAAACCAGTTCCAGAACTCGTAAATTCCATTCTTCGACAGATACTGTAACAAGGAGAAGTTTAGACCAGATGTAACAGACAACTGTTTCAGCCAACAAGTTACGCCTCTACGTGAGCGTCACTTGCTCTATCTTTCCACTAATTATCTCATAGCAAACTAAATCTAGCAGACAGGGCACAAGAGTAAATTCCCAAAACCCAAAACCCTCCCAACTCCGAAACTCAGCATCAATATAGCGCCGTAGTCATACGGAAGTGAGCTCAATTCCACATACTGCAGAACTTCAGAACAGAAGGAAAAAAGTTAAACCAATGGAACCAGCAACCAAACCTGAGTGACGCGGAAGTTGAAGTAGGGGTCGAACTCATGGATCACGCTCTCGTACTTGATTACCTGCGCACCAGCAGCCGTAACGCATGAGCACACACAATTCGGGGATGAGCGTTTTGCGAGCACCGAACTGGATCTGGAGGCTCGCGGGGGCAAAGCGGATCTTACGGAGAAGAGGCGGATCGAGAACGCGACGACGCCGATGAGGAGGAGCGTGAAGGCGCAGAGCACACCCCCGAACGCGTTGCGGAGCCGCCCACCGCCGCCGGCCGCCGCGGGGGAGGCCTCGGGCTCCGCCATTGCGGCCTCTGCGTGCGTCGTTGTGTGTGTGTGGGTGGAAGGCGCGGAAATCCCAGTGCTGGACCCAGGCGGAGACGAAGACCTCGCGACGCGATCGTGAACTGGGTGTTCCAGTCCCGTGCTACGACTCGGGATTTATTGCGGTTTTTGCGAGTAAGCCCCTGGTAACGCTGTTTTTTGTCGGAACGGGGTTATGCACGGGGCACGCCAGCCGCCCTCCTGCAAAGTTGTGTTGTGTGATTGTGTCCCGCTTCAGCCTACCGGCCCTACCGTATATACGTACACAGGTTGTACTTGTACAGTACTAATAATAAATACTGTGATTTTTTAGTTTGGATATTTGTTTAATTTATTCTGTTCGTAAAACCCATTTTTATTGAGTAAATCAGGTCACAAAAATTTCAGCCCGTTTTTGCTGCTGCAGCTGCTGGTAGTACAGCCCAGCTGCGCGTCAAGGTAGCTAAGAGCTGCAGCAACTTCAGCTGTAAGCAGAAGGGAATAAACCTGTGTCCGTCGAACTGTCGAAGAGATGAAAATAGGTGAATTGAGAATGCAAAATTTAGAAAACGAGCCATGATAATAAAATCCTACGGCTAATGTGCAAAGTCGAGGGAAACGACGATCAAGACGGTTCGTATTTTCATCCATGGGCTAGGAAATTTCTCTTTAAAGTAAAGAAGGCTAAGCTCATTGGTTCGATGACATGTTTTCCAGCACACTAGCCAATCAGAAACCCGCAAACAGCTAGGGACCACAAGAAACACCTTTGGTGTAGAAAACGGTAAAACAAAAAATGCAATCCAGTAGCGAGATTGCATGAGCGAAAAAAAACATGAGCAGATAAACCTGAGTAATTTTTATATATGATGAGAAACTAAAGGAACGTCCATCCAGGTGAAGCCACGAATACTGTTTTTAAGACTTTGAAACCTTATAAAACCAACATTAGAGGCTTCGGAGTTTTGACCTTGAAACCTTAGATTTTCATCCCCACATATAGGATTGAATACAGCGTGGAAAATATTTAGCACCAAAGCCATCTAATTGTCGGGACCCCATATCGAATAAAATATCTCTCTGTGTCTTCTCCCACATATAAGATTGACCGATTGAGCACCAACGCCCAACGAGCTACAACATAGAAAATATTTGGTACCGAAGCCATATGATATTAATATCTCTTGATGCATTCTCTGTTTGGTTCATTCGCACGAGAAAAAAAAATCCCCTTTCTCTTCCTTCTTCGGTCCTCCCTACTCTAACAAATTCTGCCATGGATCTCTCTCATCCAACTTTGCTCTTTCCATTGTCTATCTCTAGTGCAAAAGGCCTCTTTTTCTTGGCGGCTCCTTTGTAGTCAGCACGAGCTCTTTCCATAACTTGATCATCGGATTCACCACTACCATGCTCTATTTTTGCTTTTTCATAGCATGCATTGAATTTGGTAATTAAAGATATAGTCTTGCTCCAATGGTTTTTCAATTCAGTAGCTATTCTTCTTCAAGGGCGTGTTCAAGCTGTACTCTGCAATATCCTTTCAGTGCCTATTTTCCCTTCTATCAACTCCAATAATTGGATCTGTGTAATTTTTCAGCCAAGCGCTAACTAACTGAAGTTTTCTCACTCTAAAACATTCGACCTTCTTTCTTTTGACTTTCTTGTGGACTGTTGTCATTGTCACTCCAAACCAATGTGTTTAAAGGATCCACACCAATCTGTTGTTGCTCTTGGGACACCAGAGAAGCTAAATCGATAGGGCTGATGTCATCAACTCGCGAATCAGTCCCTTGGCTACCTTGGAAGAAACCCATGGATCTAAGTAGTGACACATCATCGACTCCTTGTGGGTATTGTACCATCCCCACGTAAAAAGTACCTTGATGGCTTCCTTGTGATGATAATGGGAATTGTGGGTAATTTGGTTGAGATCTAAAGGGATTGAACATGTGTGAATACTGGAGGTGGAAATTGGCAGGGAATTATGGTTGATAGTTCATAGGTATTAGGGTGAAGGGAAATGATGTTATTGCCTAATTGGACTTTGTGGCTCACCACTTGTCATTGCAGAGTTCACCATATTTGTCAAAGATGAAGATGTGTTCTCCATAGCTACAAAAGAAAGAGAGATAGAGAGATTTGTGTGTTCGATGACCTTTGCCAACGATCATGTGTAGTTTAAAGACATGTGTGCCCAATGGTTATGCCTGTATAAAATTGGATTAAATGTAACCATTCTGACTAGCTTTTACCTTTTTGCTACAATAAATTAATATATTTTATAATATTTACATGCATTGCTCTATTTTTTTTGGCTCGGGTGCAAATTGGACATACATAACCCACACACGCATGCACGGGAAACACGCATCTGTGCTTATACCCTGAAATTTCTGGTAAGTTTCTAGAAAAAGGTGCAATCACCGCGGATTGAACCTCGGTAGGTAGTGTCTTACTGAACTGTCCTACCATTGAACCACAAGCCCACCTTTTTCTAGATTAACTATAAGGCCATTCACAATGCATGGTTTTATGGCACAGTTACCAATACTAGTTTAAACTAGATAACCGAGCGGCATGAATTTCATGGGGATGAAACTCCTCTCTCATCTGATGAAACTCCTTCATTTAATAACCCTGCCAAGTCAGCAGTTTTACTTATGTGGCACCATATTTAATGTGCATGACACTCTCATGAAACATGCATTGAGACTGACCTAAATAAGCATCACCACACGAAATATTAGGGCCTTGTTTAGTTCCGAAAAGTAAAAAGTTTTCGGTACTGTAGCACTTTCGTTTGTTTGTCCAATCATGGACTAACTAGGATCAAAAGATTCGTCTCGTGATTTACAGCTAAACTATGTAATTAGTTTTTGTTTTCGTCTATATTTAATGTTTTATGCATGTGCCACAAGATTCGATGTGACGAAGAATCTTGAAAACTTTTTTGTTTTCAGGGTGAAGTAAAACAAGGCCTAGGAGTGTTGTCCAACTCTCTACTTTTAGTCTCACTCTGAGAACACATTGCGGAAGGTGGGCCTTCGGCAGGCGTTTCTGCAAGCCACTAAGGCCCTGTTTAGATTGTAGATGAAAATTTTTTGGATGTCACATCAGATGTGTCGGAAAGATGTCGGGAGGGGTTTTTAGAAACTAATAAAAAAACAAATTACATAGCTCGTCAGGAAACTGCAAGACAAATCTATTAAGCATAATTAATCTATCATTAGCACATGTGGATTACTGTAGCACTTAAGGCTAATCATGAAGTAACTAGGCTTAAAAGATTCGTCTCACGATTTTTAACTAAACTGTGTAATTAGTTTATTTTTTATCTACATTTAATGTTCCATGCACGTGTTCAAAGATTTGATGGGATGGATGGAAATTTTTTGAGTGAGAAACTAAACAGGGCCTAACCCGGTTGCTGGCTGTTGCCTCCCTCACAAGGCACTGTACAATCACCGTAGAATTCACCTGGAGGCTGCAGCCAACAACAGCCCCTGCTTCAGAGTTTCGTTTCAGCCGAAAGAATCCAATTACCAACCTATGAAACAACAAAGTGTCGTTTGGATATTGGTATAGGAAAAGATAAATGAATGAATAGCTACGATTAAATGAGGTGTGAAAAAAAATGGCTAGGATTCAATGTTTGTTCGCTTAAGTTTATCTACTGAATCTGTGTTTTATCTTAACCATTCAGCAGTATTTTTTTCTTATCATAAATCAGCGAACAATACTTACTCACCCACCCCCCACCCACCCACCAAAAAAACCCTACAACAAACACTATTTATTTGAGACGTGTTTCCATACAACAAAGTAACTCTAGATGATACGCCACTCTTAGATTAAAGATGAATTGAAACCTTTCATTTGTATTGGCCTGAGAGCAACACATGATTTCTCGAAAATTACACCAGCACCTCTTCAGAGGGAGAGGCAGAAGCAAGGTAACACTTAAACGACAGAAGAAGAAAAAAAATACACGAACAAGTTGAAAATATGAAAAATCGCCCCACTACAAGACCTATAGCATGTCCATTAACATACAATGGCCCTCATATGGACATACCATGAGACAACATATAAGTACAATAAACATGAAAAATTGCATAATTTTAATGTTACATCACCGAAAGAAAGTTCACTCTATAAGCTCTCAAACTTCAGCAAAATTTGCTGCTGAATCTTTGGAATGCTGGCATTCTCGAACAAGTAAACAGAAGAAACAGAGAAGGTCCCAGATGCATTGGTCCTCATTGTCATATCAAATGCCAAATATCAAATCCATCACATTGGTTACAATTGATTTTGCTGGTGCAGCAACGCTGCCAGTTGCACGACGGCCTGCATCTCGGCTAACATTTGTGCTAGCTTTTGGGTCATATGGGCGGGGCAAGGCTCCTAACTGGTGCGATGCACCTGTGCTCTTCAAGCCAAGTGACTTTGAAGGCAAGGAAACCATAAATCCACCTTGACTGTTTCGCACGAAACTCTCATCCAGCTGCTGCCGGTGCACTGCATCAATAGGCTTTACGCCAACTATCAGACCGCTGCTTAGTTGGATACCATTTTTCTGAAGGGCCTTTTGAGCATCATAAGAGCGCTTCAGGACCACATACATGATGGTGAAATTTATCAGTATTAGGACTATCACATAGTAATGTAGAAACATTTACTATGAGTGTATGATGCATGTAAAGATCAGAACTGACAATATTGTCAAATAAACTGAGATGCTAACATCTCAAAATTAAGAGAATCAGAAATAACAATAGGAACAATACATCTAGAAAGGTAGAGTTGATAGTGACCACCATACACGTTTTTAATTTGAAAAATACATAAAGTAAACTGACACTACCAACAAAATAACTACCTGAAGATCTGGTGACAACAAGAGCTCAGAAGAGTTGCTATTTGGATAAGCCTCATAACTTGACTGTGCCAAGGGAATTCAGAAAGCACATGACATTTCTATAATTTTTCCAGCATCTTTCAAGGATATTTATAAACCCATCGTGAGCAGACACATAACAATGCATCATTTTATGAATTTAGAGAATTCATAAGTTGTGACCTTGAACATGTTACACTAAAAACCTATCCAGGACAATGTTACCTATATGCTTCAGGTTCAAGGGATAACCAAAACCATATACCGCGTCATTTACACACGGGGATAAAACTTGGTGTTGATATTGTGCAGCTAAAAATTGACACTATATTAATTTAAACCGGTACAAGAACATTATTCAACCTAATGGGGGAGCCCAAATGAGTTTATATAGTTGTTTCAGTTCACTGGCAACTAAACTCGTTGGTAAGCTACACAGCAGCCTGAGCTAATATGACTATTCTGTGAAACCTGGGTACATGAAATTTAATTAAATGGTGCGGAGTAGAACAAAAAATGGGAGCACAACAGTAGTCAAATGTATCATTACCTGGTACAATATGTGGATCCAATTCCCATCTCTTGGACCAGAGTGATGTCTCAATATTACTCCACATTTCTCGAATTCCCGAAGAACAAGGTTGGTATCTCCAATAGAAAATCTGTAGAAAAAGCACCAACAGAAGTGAATCAATTTATCATAAAAGTCGCATGAGATTTGATGCAAGGAGCGTGTCAACTCATGATAAACATTTACCATAGCACTGAAGTTACTCCTAGCCAAATCTACCGTGTTCATACGCGTCTGCCAACACATCTATAAGCTAATAATCCAGTACAAAACAAAGCATAAGCATTGTTTTCTCACCCGAATACAGTGACCCACTCCTCCCGTTCGACCTCCCCTCCGTTCGCCACCGGCTCCATCCTAGCCGGTGCCTGCGCGGGGGACACCGGTGACTGCGCCTCCGCTGTCGTAGCAGGAGGTGGGGCGCCAGGGCTCCCGGGCGGCGGCAAAGCGAGCACCTCTTTCCGGGCCGGCTCGACGACCCCAACCATGGGGGATCCTGGTGGCGAGAGTGACACCTTGCCCCGGGACAGGTCCCATGGCGGCGAGCGGCTGGCGGCGGCGCGCGGTGAGGGGGACGACGCGACGGGGAGGAGGTCAGAGGCGGTGGGGTCCGGGGAGAAGTCCGCGGCGGCGTAGCGGTCGTCGAGGGTGAAGATGGGCGGCGGCGGCGGCGTAGCGGAGGGGGCAGCCGAGGGGGAAGCCCCCGAGGCGAAGCGGGACACGCCGCGGTGGGACGGGATCGGGGTGGCGAGGTCGCGGAAGAAGGGCGCCTGCCGCGCGCTGCGTCCGCGCCGCGAGGCGGCGAGGGAGTGGGAGGAGGCGGCCATGTGCGGGCGGGGCGGGGCGGCGCGGCTCGGCTGGGGGTTGACAGGGTTTGGGCTTCGGAGTTGCCCTTTCCCTCCTGCTGGGTGCTGGCCCTGCTGCAGTGGAGGGCGAGGCGTGGCCTGCGGGGGGAGCGTGGGTAGGTGGCCGACGGGCGCGGATTGCCTTTCCCTGGCTGCAGCTGGTCGCCTTTATTGGGCCGTTCCGTGCCTTGCGAGGCTGGAAATCGGCACGGGCCAGCCCGAATTCACATTGACTTGCAGAACTTTCAGTGTAGCTGTTGTAACTTCTGCATATTGTCAAAGTTTGCATTGATTTGAAAGGCATATTTCCCAAGCTCTGAACTTGTACCGGAGCGTGTACAAACTTAATGCGAATCTTCGTGTCGCAGTGTATGATCCACGTAAGTTCTTTGCTTCTCAACATGCAAACTTGAGAAGGTACATAGAGTCCCGTTTGGGGAAGGTCGCACGTTCGAGGAAAGAATCAGCAGGAACACTTCATGATAGTTCAGGAAACCTGCGTGCCCTGCCTGCCGTTTCGCAGGAGCTAGGAAGGCGCGCACAACATCCAACAGAAATGCAACTGATTATGTCACGAATGTTTGACGACAAAGGCTACCATGCCCGCTACATGAGAGTTAAGACATTCTTGAAGTTTCCTCTTGGCACAAGGTCCAGGTATCCCTTACTTAGGGTGGAATGATACCAAATCCGAAACTACAAATACTTCTCAGATAAAAATGCAACAAGATGAATACAAGGTTACATACAAACAATGGCCTTTCAAATGGGCCACCTAAAACTTAAACCTTCACGGATAATCGTCAGGTTAACCTTCAAACGGCTACAACCAACCCAAGCACGCAACTGTTTCTGATGCTAAACGGGAAGCAGGGCCCTTCAGGTGCAAAGACAATGCTCTGGAGAGAGAGAAAACATAAAGGCCATCTTAGCAGTAATTATCCACATTAAGTGATTGCAAAACATACACTGATTGCTGTATTAAGATGGGATTTGCATAATCAAGTACTTTTGCTACTATACTTCCAAAAAAAGTACTTTTGCTACTATGATTTATGAAAGGGCTCTCAAATTAGTGGCTATCATGAATCCTGTGAGGTCCAGTTAATAATCAGATATGTTGGCAAGACAGCAAAACAATATAAAGAAATCAGAAGAACAGAGAATTGACCATCTCCAAGATGAGATCACAGTAAACGCAGTTTCCCTGTAACTGAATCAATGTCAGCTTTCCTCCCTGCACAAGATAATTGCAAGGAAAATCCTCAGGTCATGAAAAACTCGTCGCGTTGACAAACAAAGGGAAATATATGGGATTCATGAATTCCAACATACAATTCAAACTTGCAAATTCAAGTATAGCTGCAGAGATTAAAAACATTAAAGTTCAGAACTTTTGATTGAGAATCTAACCTGGTCCTATTGCAAGAACAGTTTTGGATCCAGCCAACACCTATACAAGGAAAAAAATGATGAGGGTAAACACTAAATAATACTAGGAATGTTTGATAATATTGTGCTGCCCATGCCAGCCCATTTCTCGTGCATAGAATATAGAAATGACACACCATAAACTCATCACATGGCACATAGGCACAAAAATAGTTAAGTATCTGGAACAGAAAAATGTGCATGGAACTAATGGTTGAAGTATATCATTTTAGTAAATTTACCCAAGCCACAATAAATCAATTACTAACATTCAAATTAAGAATCACTTAGATATGTTAAACCATCCAAAATTTAGAAGGATATTGTTTTCTTGATTTTTGTGAAGGCTGCCAGGAGGGCTAGTTTTACGTATCAAAGTAGGTAGATCTACAGAAGCATGAAACTAACCTGTGTGCGGCCTGCATCAGCAACAATAAATGTAGGAATACCTCGATGTTGTGCAGTTTCCTTTAGCCTGTTCCTGATAATAGACCACAGGGAACAAGCGTTCTTATAAATTAAGATACAAATTTACACATCCCCACCAAGCAAATATGTTCTATGGAAATTTAGTTATTATAAGAGCAATGACTAACATTTCCTGTTGGTTCTTGCATGTCAAAACAATCTTAGCTTGTCCAAGTTGCTCCCATTGTTTCAGTAAACCCCGATTGCTGCAGAAGATATGTCAAATGAGTTTGGGGGAGCTCGGTTTCACAAAATACTGATAACACAAGGTAGATAAATAGCTCTCTGGCACAGGCTTCACAGGAAAAGTCAAGGGTGGGAAAATAAGATTACTGAAACCTGCGGTTTCCATCCATTTAATTTCAATTCAGTCCACCACATCACTAGTTTTTTGAAAAGTTACCTTTTTGTATGGAGGACAACATAATGAACAGAAAAGGAGTCAATACTGTATTCAAGATCACATATGGATGGTGTAATAGTTAAGGCCTTAGCTCTGGAGATGGGTGACAGAATAGTTAAGGCCATAGCTCTGGGAGTCCAAGGACTCCACAGATTGGTGATGAGATAGTTAAGGGCTTAAGGCATACAGACAACACAATGGTGCGATGCTCAGTGATTAAAACTCAGGAGCTACTCAGACAAGAGATAAAATGGTTTGTGAGCCTCCGATCTAATAAAGAAAGGTCCCAGTACCCATGCAGAAATATACTCGATATTATTTTGATGAGTAGAACAGAATTTATTCAATCAAAGCTTTTCAAAATCAATCAATGAGTACCAGCATCTGTATCTACGCAAATTCAAGCCTACAAAGTGTACAGTAACACTATAAAGGAATATTCATGCCTATGAAGAGAAAAATATACATCATACATCCTTCAACTAAAACTACCTAATGAAGAAACAGTGCAAACCGCATTAACACCTTGACAATAATTCTGAGTACAAGCCAGTCGCTGCATCTGCAAGGGATTAGCAATGAATGAGGTGTAAGTTGACTCAAAAGTTCAGTAGATAACTACATATCGAAAAGGTTCAGTGCTGCTCTGGCTAAGATTTGGTGGTTGCAGATTAGACACTCACACCAGGTTACACATTTTTTAGCAAAGTACAAAAAACTATGGATAATAATTCAAAGAGAAAGAGCTGCACCAAATAAACAGCATGCGTCCACTTGGAGATGAACTTACGGGCACATTGAGAAGCTATTTTCCCAGCCCCCATCTTGAGGTCCTGGCGTACCACTAAAACCTGCAGATGGCATTAACATCAATGAGAGCGAGCTCAACTCTAGAGTTGTGAAGTTCGAACAAAGCAGCAATAATTAAACAAAAATCAGACGGCCAACGTCCTAAATCCTTATAATAGAATTGTATCGAAAGCGATAAAGCGCAGGTAAATGGTGGTATTTCAGGTTTCGGAGTGAAATCAATCAGACGTAGGCGACAGCCGACACATAGCGCGCCGCGCACCGAACTAGCTGCAACGAAGAACTCTCATCATGTATACTCACGCAGTACACTGGCAAAGCAACCTACCATCTTAAGCTCCTCGCCGCCTGAGGCAAACGAGCTCCCCGACGCCCGCTTGGAGCTGGAGCCTCGCGCGGATGCGGCGGCCGGAGCCGGCGCGGGGCTGGACTTGGGTCTCCACGACGAGGAAAGGTCGAGGAGGACGCCAAGGAGGAACCCGATGGCGAGGCCCGGGAGGAAGTTCGCCGGGCGCAGGCTCGCGGCGAGCCATGGTTCCTCGCCCTGCGACAACAGGGAGTAGACGAGAGAGTTAGGGTGTTTCCGGAATTGATGGCGAGGACAGGGGCACCGTTGGGTGGTGCGTGCGCGTACGCGTACCTTCCTCCGGGTGGGGTTTTGCTGCGGGTTTCGCCGCGGCGGAGGAGCCATGGAGGATGGAGCAGTCGGTCGGTTCCGGAGAAGAAGAGAGATGCGCTTGTCGATAACGGGTTGCTGCTGTGTGGGCCGGATGTCTCTCAGTTTTGTTGGGTCGAATGGATGATGGGATGTGCTGCTTGTGCACTTGGGCCGTATGGGCCGGAATTAACAGCACATCCATCTCCAAATGATTCCTTCCCCCGAAGGCCCAAACAAAAAAAAAAAAGGTGTAGGTCGATGGTTTAAGAAAAAGCGAATATCACTCACGTTATGTCTGCGGCATCATGCATGTTTTCATGACTTGGAATTGCAGCTCCCAAGTCCCAACCGCATGCACTACACGTAGCTTGACAGATGGACTGTCTTAGGCCTTGTTTAGACCCGAAAAAAATTCAGATTTCGACACTGTAGCACTTTCGTTTTTATTTGACAAACATTGTCCAATTATAGATTAACTAGGCTTAAAAGTTTCATCTCACGGTTTAAGACAAACTGTGCAATTAGTTTTTGTTTTTATCTATATTTAATGCTCCATGCATGTGCCGCAAGATTCGATGTGACGGGAAAACTTGAAAAGTTTTTGGTTTTTTGAGTGAACTAAACAAGGCCTTGTTAGCATGGGCACGGTTACCTACACGTAGCTTGACAAAGAGATGGACTGGTCTTAGCATGGGCCGGGCATGGATACCTACACGATCGATCAATTGCGTATTTGCGTTGTATACACGAGCGCGTGCCACGGGGATCTGAAATAGCTTGGACGTGCGTATACTAAGCGTGCATCCCGTCGTTGCACGCGAGTACTGCTCTGATTTTGGGCAGGCATTCCAGTCCGGTGGAAAGCAAGTTTGGCGCATAGCACGTATACCGCCTAATTAATTTGCTCGAACTCTCTGCGGTGCGGTGCGGTGCGCCCCCGTTCGTTTTCAGACCGATCGCGTCGTGATAAAAAGCTAGCAGAGACCGGAGAGCCAGAGCTTCGTGTCGGATCGAGATCGTGAAGAGAGCGAAGTTCGGTGCACGGTGACCAAACCCAGCCCTCCCCTTTTTTGTCAACAAAAATATGTTGTGCTGTGTCACGTGTCGGTGTCACCCTCCGCGAGGAAACAGGGCACTTACTCGGCGAAGGATATCGAAGTGCATTACCCGTTGTGTACCGATCTCACCGAAAACTCGAACAAAAATAGAAGGAAATCGGCACGACGGCTCTTTTCCAAGACGGCTTATGAACGAAGCTATTTTTTTTCTCGTACAAAAAGATAGCTTATCTTAGCTTTCTCTCTTATTTCTTTCTTTCATTTATGTATAAAGTTGTTGATAAAGTTATTTTGCTAAATAATTTTTTAAAATAACTCAATATATAATGTTTTTTTTAAAAAATAATTTTACCAGTGAAATTGAGTCGTATCAAATAAAACCTAATTATTACGTATCCAAAGCATCCGTTTTCTCGAGCATTCGTCATCCCCTGCGCGCTGCTACTGCTACTCGACATGCACATGACATAGTCCGTTCGGTTCGTTCTCACAATCATTGTAGTAGTACTAGTAGGCTAGTAGCTAGGGTGATTCGGACGCGAAAGGCGTCGCGCTTGCACACGCTACCGAGCTAGCTCGACGCGGCGTGGCAGACGGGGTGGAGCCAGGTAGCACGTAGCGCAGGCGCCGCGCGATGAATCGCGGCATGGGCTCGCCCCCCGCACGTACACGTGCAGGCGTGGAGCCGGAGACGAAGCCGGGCGGGCGGGCGCCACGCTCTGCGTTGCGTTGCGTTGCGTTGCATTGACCTCCAGGCTCTCCGATGCAGTGCAGCCCACGACTCCACCGCCACCCCCGTACCGCGCGCGGACGGACGGGCGGGGGGAGTCGTCACGTCCGCGGCGACCCCGCCTGCACATGACGCCTGACACGGCCGCGCGGGCCGCCAGCTCGCACTCACGTGGCCGGTGGGATCCCTCGTCCGTCGTCGCCTCGCTTTATAGGCCGGGTCGTGGTGAACGTGGGTGCAGGTGCGGTGGAAAATTGGAATATATTGGCACCGTGTGTGGCTGTTATGTTACCGGAGAATTGAGGTCTAAGCAAAGGTCGACTGCAGGTTTTGGATTTTGTGACGTTTTATTGTTTGTCGCTGCCATGTTAACCTTTTTTTCAGTCAGCGTTAAATTAACATATATATGATTTTATATACTTTTTAATACATATAGAGCCACCGACGTCTCCTCCTATTGCACGCTGAAGTCTTAGAGCACTCACAATGCAAGACTCTATCACAGAGTCCAAGACAATTAATTATATATTATGTATTGTATTTTGCTGATATGGCAGCATATTTATTGAAAAAGAGGTAGAAAAAATAAGACTCCAAGTCTTATTTAGACTCTAAGTCTACATTGTTCGAGGTAATAAATAACTTTAGACTCTATGATAGAGTCTGCATTGTGAGTGCCCTTAGGCTCCTCTGCACCATCAGTGCCGGTCCCCTTCTCCTCATGTGGCCAGCCTCGTCGGTGGTGAAGAGGAGCGGGGACTCTCATTCATGCAGTTTAATCTCCACAACTATATAATCCACCAGTTGTGAACTTTACTAAATACACCCCATAAACTACTACTACAGTCACAAACTACACTAAGTACACACAAAAAATTACACCTAAGAAGATCTTTTCTTTCAAAATTAAGGGACAAGATTAACTCTAATCACACATTTCCCTAATAACTCAATCATATCCAACGGTCTCCAACGCTTGGATCAAACTCATCACTCACTTCTCACGCGCGACCGTGTCTCTTCCCTCTCACACACGACCGTCACAATAGAAGACAACGGGACGCATAGGAAGACATCGGGGCTCGCGCCAGGGCTCGTGCGACCAGGGGTCGTCGGGGCGGGCGCGCGGCCGGTGCTAGCCGGCCAGGGCGAGCGCAACCAGGGCGAGCGCGGCCAGGGGAGGCCAAGGGTCGCCGGGGCGGGCGCGCGGGCGGTGCTCGCCGGCCAGGGCGAGTGCGGCCAAGGGTCGCGCGACGCGGGCGTGCGGCCGGTGCTCGCCGGCCAGGGCGAGCGCGGCGGGTGCGCGGCCGGGGCTCACTTGCCGGGACGCACAGGGCTCGCTGGGGCGGGCGCGCGGCCGGTGCGCGCGGCGGACAGGGCTCGCGCGACCAGGACGACCGCCGCGAGCGCGCGGCCAGATCTCCCGCGGCGCACAAGGAAGACAGCCGGGGCGAGCGCGGCCAAGGCTGGCCAGGGCAGGCACGCGGCCAGGGCTCCCCAGGGCGGGCGCGCGGCCAGAGCTCGCTGCGGCGCGCAGCCGGGGCTCACCGAGGCGGCCGGGGCGTGCGGCCGAGGCTTGCCGCGGCGGCCGGGGCTAGCGATCAGGGGCTCGCGGGGGCGACCGGGGCGCACGGCCGGGACGCGACGCCGGAGCGCGGCCAGGGCACGACGCCGGAACGCGGATAGGGGCGCCACGAAGGGCGAACCGCTAACGCACCAGGCCAAACGACAAACGTCATGACAAACTCAGTAAGTAATACTTGCTTAGCATTTTCTAATGCAGATTAACATGAACACCATCATCGATAGGTCCCTTGTACTACCATTCTGAAATGTGGATCGATGCTGATTTACCCCCTTTATTATTTGTGATTGTCATTCATTTGTCAATGCGTTGGTTATCCATGCTGATATGTCATTGTTTCAGTTCACCTGAGTTTACTTGGCTACGGCCAGCATGTGCAGTAGAGAATCCTTTGGTTATTTATGAGTCCTGCTAACTTCTGTTTGCTGCTTTATTTCTTTGTTATATATGACATGTTCCTTCAAAGTGTTTCCTCACATTCGGGCAATATACTATATATGCATGTAACTATTCTAAGATATGTTTATTTTTCACTCTTTTCTTTGCCTGCAGGGGATTTACATTTGCAGTTGCAAACAAATAAAGGGTCAGTTTGTTTTTCACCTAATTTACCTATGTATATTGTAGTGAAATTTCAATAGCTCTACTCTTTAGCAGAAGGCCTCAATTGCTAATTGTAGTTCATACTAGAGAGTTTACATATGTAATACATTATTAAAAAATATTGTGTTTATGCTTTCGATTTTCTAATACTTCAAATATGTTGTGTAATAGTTGACTTGAGATGGTTCAATAAATTTAATAGAACTAACTATGAACTTAATGTGGTGTGTATCGTTAGCATGGGGCAATAATAGTAGTGAACGGGTTGAATTTTAGATTAAGTGAAGAATTAAGAAACAAATTTACTGATTTTTTATTTATGCATCTATGAACTGGCACTAAATTCAAAAGTCTCTAACTATGAATTCATAGTGACTAAATCATCATCTTTTCTCTTCCGAATTCAGCTGCTGGCACTAAATCCAAAATGACTTTGACCATGCTGGTAGTGGTACCGTGCTGGTGTCAAGTGCTCTGTGCAGGTGTCAATGGTTTGACTAACAGGAAGAAGAAGCAAGCTGTAATTTCCCTTTATTATCAAGAAGGGTATTTGCAAGTTCTATAAAGAGACTTGATGTATTTTGAACAACACATACCTTACTTTTGTATATATATTTAATAAACATTCCACTTGTTGACACTTCCCTGAATAACCTTTTTTTACTTATCTTTAGCTTCCATATGTATTGGTCAGGCTGATGTGGCCTTTCTAAAAATCTGTTGGTAGTGCAGCAGGTTATGTATTGTTTTCCACAAGAAGGCCCTTCAACTGTATGATTTTGATTTCAAGGGTTGTAACTTGTCAATACTTTAGCCTGTTTTGATTTTGGTTGTGAAAAAAGGCCGATGATATGTGCACACCAAGCCTGCTTCCTCTTCTTGTAGCAGATGTGAGGTGAGAAATTTCTTTCAGCATCGTAAAGATCCACTTGGTTTGCCTTTTTCTTTCCAAAATTCCACATGCTAATTTGTTCCTGCAGTAAACGAATCTCGTAAAAAGTTAAAGGCATATATAAGAGGACAAGTAATATTGCTTTTCTTTTGTTCATGTCACCAGGCTTAGTGAGTTAATGTTATCTCTATAAAATTTATATGCTTGTCAAACATCAAATATCATCTACTCACTACATACTGCTTTCCCTTGGTTTGTGTTTGTTTGCAAAGGAACCGGCTTACTGAAGGTAGTAGCAGAAATGTTAGTATATATTTCCTAGCACGAGAGAATGATAGCTCCACGACATAAATGTTAGTAGATTTCAGCCATGGTGAGGCACCAGCGCTTGCGAGCTCCATGTCCGAGTGGTTTAATGCAAGAGGCTCTGGTTTCATGTCAGAGTTCCTCCATGTTCTCTCTGGCTGTGAGATCAACTCTCTACCTCCCTCGCTAGAACTGTGTTGGGTCTAGCATTTCACCTAATTTGAGCAGGTAGCAATTGCAGGCAGTCATGTTTAAATTAATCGTGTTTTCCTTTTGCGTGCAACATAGGTGTTCAATGATACTGCGCTGAGAAGAGGAGTTCCAATACTATCTACATCTTGGAGGTATGTGATTTAGAATTGGGTCAGATGCTTGCCTGTAGTTGATTTTTGTGTAGGTAAGTAGAAATTTAGACCCGAATGTTTCTGCCTTGCTATATGTGGTGAACTGTTATGTCAACTAATTGTGCATCTTACTGCATCTTTGCCATAAATCAAAAACAGTAATATTCGGCAGTTTGCTTCCACAGGCAAGAGCACCAACAATATCGTTTATAAACATGTTCTGCTACGATGAATCCTTAAATGAGTAAGTCCATAAATTACAATTACCTACTATGTATGTTTCGAGCTTATATAATCCCCTATATGGTTAAGGTGCAAAAGAATTTGAAAAAAATGTATGATTCTCTATAACTTTACAGGATGTTGGACCTATTTCAGAAGGATTAACTGTTCTCTATAAATAGATTAACTGTTCCTTGGAAAATATGTTTTTGATTCAATCCAATGAAGTACTTCAGATTTGGTAGAATTAACTTTGGACTTGAATGTGATCCGTAGCGTTAGATACTCAGGATAAATAAATGATTGGTCTTCCTTTGATTGTTTTCATGTGTATTTTTTAAATAAAACCGTAGCGTTAGCACGGGCACTATACTATCATAGTAATTACTTACATTGAATAAATTTGTCTCATGGGCTACTCGATGGCATTGGCTTCGTTGATCCCTTGTTGGACATTTTTTTTGTTATAGATAATTTCCATGCAAACCAGATATCGTCGTTGAGTTTTGACATATATCAGAACTAGACAGTTATCAAGGATATAGATTGGAGGAGAAGAATGTCATTATGCAACTCTGGATTTACCCATGTGTCTCTCCCTTATTGTCCACGGAGTTAGATATAAACAAAGATGTACTTGTTCTCCTGATTGTTTATAGAATCATTTCCCATATGTAAAAAAAAATGCTAATATGAGTATTGTGTCAAAAAAATGATAGTACATTCTGTGTTTCAAACTAGATATCAATACAATTTTAGTGAAATTGTATGGCATGTTTCTGACATTTGGAGCCATCCACACAAACACTACTACTAAACGATTTTTAAAGGCATCTCATTTCTTTATACATGGTTGTAATTTTAGTCGTCCTCGTTTTACTTCTCTATACATATAACTTTTGCTATGCACTTTATATATATATATATATATAATTTGTCTTGATATATAGTAAAAATAATATATCTAAAATAGTTAGAGAACGCCTTACAATTTAAAATAGAGAGAGTAATATATAGATATAAATATAGATATAGATACCCGCTGTCTTTACTCAAACTTTCTTAAGTTTGACTAAGTTTGGAGAAAAATACCAGTAATATTTATATCTTCGAATAAATTTGTTATAAAAATAGATTCAATGATCTAACTAACGATATTAATTATATAGTATAAATAAATAAATCTAAATACTTTTATTTTATAAATTTAGTTAAAGTCAAGTACATTTGACTTCTTGTAAAGTAAGAACGACAGGTGACAGGGGTACATGTTAAATGGGCCTTGCCGTACCCACGTCCTCATGAGCGAACTTATTTTTCACGGACACATCGTATTTACCGATATTTGATTTAGACGTTATTAGGCATTGCTAGCCACCAGCGCCCATTATGTGAGGTTCAACTTATACAGCCGTGGGTTACTCAAGTGGTGCCTCAAAATCTCGAGGCAGAGATGAAAATAAATAAACCCAGCAAAAAAAACAAAACAAAAGCGGACCCAACACAGTCACGCCTTTCGAGGCCAATCCACCTAGGGATCGGAGACCCTGCAGGGCCGGACCTTATCTGACGCAAGTCACACAGCCCACCAACAGCCCGTCAATATTTTATCGTTAGCCGCACTCCGATGGCTCACACGTGTCCAACCTTGCGTCATCCAACGGCCCGAGAGCGAACAGCGGCGCGCTCGCCCACGTGGTGGTTACGTGGGAGCACGAGGCGGGCCCGTGCGTGACAGCGTGAGCACCTTCCGGTGAGGTGACCCCGGCGCGCTCGACGTGGCACAATCACAGGCGTCTGCTTAATCTCCGGTGGACCTCTGACGGTGACGGTGGTGCTAATAGCGTGGGTGAAAACGCTTTTTTAAGTTTTAACGCTGTGCTAGAGTTAAAAAAAGTTGCTATGCTCTATACAACTCAAGTACCGATGTGCTCATGATTCACTGAGATGGATTTTAAGGGAGATATTTTTTCTTTTTCTTTTTTTAAACATTTTTACCCTAAAAAATTGATGGGTCAATGTAGCATAGCACAGTAGCACACGATGGTAGGTTTGATTAACCTTGATAGGTGCAATTTTATGTAGACAAAATCCATGATAATGTGACATGATGTACCACGCTATGATGACCCAGCATGTGATGCTACTTTTATATGATGGTGCTCCCCTCTCGAGTGCGCAGCCACAATAGCTCAGCTCTGCTCAAATTTCCGTACCAGCCCCACATATGTCAATCGAAATCCAAATTCATGGTCCAACATCAGGAAATCGAGCGTACCTCATGCTGAATATGCATAGAACTTGCACACGAAAAAAGTTTCACAAAAAGAAGAACCAACTTGTGTATACACTAATTTGTTCAACTTTGACATATCTGGCACACAATTGAGAGATGTGAAACTATATGAGACGGTCGCGTTTAGGAAAAAAAATGAGATACTTCCATCAACATAGGCTTATTTTTTCTAGCTTTATTTGATAAACTAGGTGTATGAGCTAAAAAATATCTAGTGGATCATTATGGTTTTAGTTTAGACAAGAAAAAAAAGATATTATCATTTTGTTTTCCAAAATGCTTCAAATTTTACATGGAGCCATAATTTAGAGGTCCATCAGATGGAGCCTATTACTTTTGTCTTTGAAATATTGGTCAAGAATCTATATTGTAGTGTAACGATATCTCACTTCCGTATTGATACAATTGCAGAGCACATATGTCTGAACATAGTTTTGAAGTTTTTTTAAAAGCAAACTAGACAGGAGAGCCGCTGATTGAATCTATTTTGATGTCATCCATTGCGCCCCCTCTCATAATTATAAATCCCATTTAGACTCCTAACTCAAAAACTTTTTAATTTTGACCATTGACCTAACAAAATTTAGATAATTTGTCAACACAAAATTGGAAATACTAGGTTCATTATAAAAGGTTCTTCTATTTATAATATAACCTTTTCATTAAAGATATCATATTTTTTATAGATTGCTTGTTAAAGTGTCAATTTAAATTAAAAAAATGTCATACACACAAACCATGCATGTTGATAGTACTTCCCAATAGCCCACATTGCAACAATTACCCACGTGGTAAACACAACAAATCGAGGAAACTCATTACTTCCATCTGCCATCAATTTCTCCTTGTTTTTCTCTTCTGTTGAGCAGCACCACCACAGTTGTCACTGCCCGACTTTGACTGTGAAGCCTCCAAATATGCCTTGATTTTTCTCCTGCCCTATTTTTTACTACTCATTAATATCTGGATTTTTCTTATACTGCTATAAAAAGAGATATATCTCATTTTTTAACAGGCCATTAAAGCTGCCTATACTAGTTTGGTTTCCAGCCAGGGGAGGGAGTGGCTGTGGGCGGCTGTGGCTTTGGCCTTTATTTACTCCTTAAGAACCGTTCATCTCTGCTGACCTCCCTCCCTCGTCGTCCTCCTCCGCTCCGCTCTCCAACGCCACGGACGCGTCCCAATTAAACCCTACTCTCTCTCTCTCTCTCTCTCTCTCTCTCTCTCCTCTTGTTATTTCCGCCAGCCTCTCCACGCACGCAGAAAAAATCAGGGACAGAAATAAGCGGAGGGGAGGGAGAGGAGGAAGGGAACAAAAGACAAATTCTGTGCGGTGGAATGGAGGTTTCGGCCGAGTGCGCGGGCGGCGGGAGGGTCAGGAAGGAGGCCGACCTCTTCCTCGTCGACGACCTCCTCGACCTGCCGTGCGACGACGAGGAGGAGGCGCAGGAGGCCGTGGTGGTGGGCGATGGGGAAGGGGACGGGGACGGGAGTAAGCAGCAGCAGGCTGCTGCGTTGTTGGGCGGCCGGGCTTGTGGTGCCGGCGGGGAGGACGGTGCCGGCGCCGGTAACGCGTCGAACGACTCGTCGGCGGTGACGACTGCGCTGGACAGCTGCAGCAATTCCCTCTCCGTTTCCGGACTCGCCGACGGGGACTTCTCCGGCGGGCTGTGCGAGCCGGTAAATTCCTCTCGTCGTGGTTTTCGTCTTTTTCTTCCATGAATTCCGGCGAACTGCTCGATTTCTTTACGCGTTTCTTCGGTGAATTAACGGTTCCGATAACCCGTCCGACTTCCATTCCACCACCGGCACCCATTAAAGTTCTCCTTGAATGGCGGGAGCAAACGTCCCGTGAATAGTAAGTAAACTGATGCGACCTGCAGCAGCCCAAAAATAGCGGCGTCCTAAACGCTCGCCACTGCACTCTGCTGGCACCCGAAAATAGTCCGTTCGGTGCTGCTCGACTGATTCATTGACTTTTAACGGCGCCATTGCTGACTGATTTTTTCTTGGTGTGATGAACCCCTGCGCAGTACGACCAACTGGCGGAGCTGGAATGGCTGTCCAACTACATGGGCGAGGACAACTTCCCCACGGAGGACCTCAAGAAGCTGCAGCTCATCACCGGCATTCCGCCGGCCGGCACTGCCACCGCCACGGCGCCAGCTCCCGCTCCTGCGGTCGTCGCCGCACAGCAGGCACAGGCACAGCCAGCCGGCGGCGTGTTGCCACCGGAGGCGCCCGTCCCAGGAAAGGCGCGCAGCAAGCGGTCGCGCATCGCGCCATGCAGCTGGGCCTCCCGCCTGCTCGTGCTCCCGCCACCTCCGGCGTCGCCACCGTCCCCGGCGTCCGCGGCCATCTCGCCGTCCGAGTCCGGTACCGCGGCGCCTGCGTTCCCGGCCAAGAAGCCGTCGAAGCCTGCGAAGAAGAAGGAGGCGTCGACGCCGTCGCTGCCAAACAACAACGCCGCCGCCGCTGCGGCTGCTGCTGCGTCGGCGGCGGCCGCGGGGGAAGGGAGGCGGTGCCTGCACTGCGAGACCGACAAGACGCCTCAGTGGAGGACGGGGCCGCTGGGCCCCAAGACGCTGTGCAACGCGTGCGGTGTGCGGTACAAGTCGGGGCGCCTCGTGCCGGAGTACCGTCCGGCGGCGAGCCCGACGTTCGTGGTGTCCAAGCACTCCAACTCCCACCGGAAGGTGCTGGAGCTGCGCCGCCAGAAGGAGGCGCACCTGCACCCGCACCCGCACCACCAGTACCAGCCACAGCCGCCGCAGGGGCCGCTCGCCCACATCGGCGGCGCCGGTGGCGGGGCGGCCTTGATGCACGCGCCGAACCCGCTGATGTTCGACGGGCCGGCGGGGCCGCTCATCGGCGACGACTTCTTGATCCACAACCACCACATAGGGCCGGACTTCCGTCAGCTCATCTAGGAACGTCGTCGTCTGGTCTCTTTGCTCGCTCTAGAGTTGATCCAATAGCCCAGCAGCCCAGGAATAATTCAGCAAAACCAAAAACTGATCTTTTTTAGGAGTTTTTTGTCCAGTTTTTTTTTCTTAAATTTTCATTAGACAGTCCTTTCTGGAATCTTTATTTTTGTTTTCTCTCTTGATTTCTCATCTCCTTTTTTGAGCCTTTTTTTCTTAGACTCTTCTCGGATTTTTGAGTTTCTGACACCGCCTTAGAAAATAATTCTAGGGAGTTGTTTTATTTTCGTAGCCTCTTTTTAATTTCCTCTCTTTCTTAGCATCTACCTTTTGATTTGTATAATGCAGAGCTCCTAGAGGAAGAGTAAACAAGCAGTTTTAAGTTCAAACTTCAAAGCTAGTGTGAGACTTCCTTACTTGTTTATGTGAATCCCAATCTTGTCTGCATTTCGGCGAGCAAGATGATTCGCTCCCAGTGTGCTGAATCGATCGCTGTTATGATAAGGAGGCAGAGGTGCGCACAAACTGTCACAGTTCACAGCTCACAAAAAGTCACAACTCACGATCACAAGCGTGAGCGGGTGAGTGTGGTGTGTGTAACCAAACCAAAGTACGGAGCACTAGCAGTAGGGTGAAAAAAGGTGCACGTGATCGTCGGAATCTCGCAATGCAAAAACAAACCACACCTCTCATGCTCCAACAACCTGAATGGTCAAGTTTCTCCCCTTTGCTTTGCTCAGCACACAAATGGCTCGGCCTTCTTTTACCCCCCAAGAAGATGAAGAAAAGCATCATGTACACAGTGACTGTTGGGATATATTGCGAGGGCCCACATGGCAGGCAGTTGAACATGAACAGGGAAAGTAATATATACTGACAATCCTGTACATGTAGCAGTGTGGTATGCATGCCATGTGGGGTTTGGATATGGTTGCAGGCCGGCCAAGAGAGCATTGGATCCACAATTCCAACCACTTCGCTCGCTGTAAAAAAGGGTTTTGGTCCGGCGCTGTTGGATTGATCCTCCTTGTTTGGGCCCATTTTTGGGACGGATCGACCGGTGCGTACCTGACCACCGAAAGCTTCGAATTACCTATTGGATGCATGCTATGCTAGCTACCGGTACCTGTCCTTGCTACCGCCACGACGCCACCCGGCCCCTCGATGTGATGACGATGTGCTCTAGTGTTTAGTGACCTGCTTTGCCAAAGCCCTGACGCCTGTGCACTGCCACTGCAGCGGCCACCGGTAAATGTAATGTCACATGACAGTGCAAGGGCCACCTGCAGCAGGCCAGGACATGCATGTCCTGACGCCGAGGCATCGACGTCTGATAGATTTCGCCTGAAGCAAAGGCACTCCACTCCAGTGCTTTTGTGCAAGGAGAGAAACAACGGGCTCCTGCTTGCATAGACCAGAGAGTTACTGAGGTCTTGTTTAGTTCACCCAAAAAGCAAAAAGTTTTCAAGATTCTCCATCACATCGAATCTTGCGGCACATGCATGAAGTATTAAATATAGACGAAAGCAAAAACTAATTACACAGTTTAGCTGGAAATCGCGAGACGAATCTTTTGATCC
>Ga0182004_10000050_pt1 | contig 41832 bp, 35 predicted proteins | sample Sormic07211540_1_FD_120479 | JGI IMG/M metagenome (GOLD analysis project Ga0182004, IMG submission 120479) | Endophyte microbial communities from Sorghum bicolor roots, Mead, Nebraska, USA - 072115-40_1 MetaG | ecosystem: Host-associated > Plants > Roots > Unclassified | place: USA: Nebraska...
GCCACCTATCCATGCCACCATGCACCTTCATCACATGTGTTGCTATGCCTAACTCAAATCACTTAAACACAAGGCATTAGCAACTTGGTGTCATTAATTACCAAAACCAAACTTGGGCTTTCACCTAGGTGGTTGCTGCACCATGGGAGAGTAGGCAAGGTGGAGCCTCCTTGCACACCATGGGATGTCGTGGTACATTGGTGGTGGCATGATCGATGTGAAATAAGAAGATTGTCCTACCAAAGATGATGTGACATGACATGATCACTCAATGTGTCATAGTGTTGTAGCAACTGTATGTAGCCACTATGATCAACATGATAGCCAATGAAGATGCACGGTGTTGTTGATTAAGCATCGGGCTTGTGATGCATGGTTCCTATGATGTTGGGGAAGCAACGACAGCTGAACACATGGAGCTCGTTATAGGTGGGTGGCACGCTAAAGAGGAGGGTGGATGACATCATGGTTTCGGTAGCACGATAGGGATGATGATTGACAAGGTAGGTCACCGTGGTGAGTGCCTCCGCCTAGAATGCTAATGGAGCTACACTGTGAAGAAGCATAGTATGAAAATAATTGTCAAATGAGCATAGAACATGCTCTACCTTCCCATTTTGTTGTGACCAATAAGGGCAAGAAATGCACAAGCACAACTAAATGCCATGCACGGAGAAGAGAAGGTGCAAATCTATGGAGTCATATTCCTAGCCATTGTTAGTTTGCAAGGCTGGGATAGGGAACTTGAATTGTGAACATATGTGATGAGCACTCGAATGGTGGGTGGAACTTTTAATTTCTATCATAGAGGGAAGGTCAATAGATAATGTGTGTAATCAATATACTTGGGGTTGTGTGCATTTGTCTGTAGGCTTTTGATGAATCTACAACAAAGACACTTAGAAGAAACCCTAAGAAGTCAAGTTAATCCTCAAGTTGAAAAGGAGAAGTTCCCCTCTAATTGGAGGATATCTGTAAAAACTAGCTAGGTGCTCTGGTTTTTCAAATTGGATTTTTATGGATTTCTAGATAGAGCAATGCCCTCTTTGCTTACTGTGCTTTATTACTATATTTTATGTAGGGAAAAGGTTCCTAGGCTTTGCTAATATAGTTTACAAGTTCTATATCTTACTTATGGAGGTGTTCCTATTTTATTATCTTTAGTAAAATCGAGTGGTTTAGTTTTATTAATAGGAATGTCTAGTTTTGATTTTATTTCTGCTGAGTTTTGTTATTTTAGGAAACACCTATTCACCCCCTTTGGCAACATCTAGGTTCTTTCATTGTAGCACTCATAGTGACATTTCAACTCAGCGTTGTAGCATAGTACATGTAGCCTTTGAAGCATACTACTACGATTTGGCATATCAATGCATCAGAGTATAAAATTAATAGCAAACACACATACATCTCTTGCCTATATATTTATGCTATTCAAAGGTGTGCCTCCATACCCATGCTCCTCCAAAATACACAACAAAAGAGAAACAAACCAAGACAATGGCGAGTGAGTCTGGTAAAAGGAAAAGGAGGACATGTTGCTTTAATCGGCCTAGTTTGTTTGGTCCCCATTGCTATGATGCCCCACTTGAGCATTTTCTAGTATAATAAGGGAAGAGTGAATTTTACCCACCAAATCATCTATGATCATATATATGATTATGAGAAAAGAAAAGTGGCCCAATTGTTGTCACTTGAAAATTGTATGGTGGAAATGGTGGTGTTTAATTATTTGGGTTCCCACGCATATTGGTAAGCACTATACCTACTATATGTTGAGATCATTTTTGTTAATGCTTACAAACTCTATCATTTGAAGTCCTACTTGAATGACAATTATTGTTGTCTCAGTAGCTAGATATGTTGATCCTCCTTTTTTTTTCTTCATTTCAAGAATACATTAGGTTTGGCCAAGGCTTAGCTTAGGACCCCACTACTCATTGTAGTTGGTACTTATGGAACTTTTTTACATCTAGTAGAAATCGAAACAATGACAATGCCTAAAGAAGAACCTGAGGAGCATGAAAAGTTGGTCATCATTACCATCGCGTGTGTTGCTTTGTACTAATATGTATTGCAAGTGTCTGTGCCACTAGAACAAGGTCCCTCTTCCTCCTCCTCTACCAGTTCTATCTCTCATAGCCTAGAGCTATGCACGAGGACTGCCCCAAGTACTCCTTTAGCACATATGACTAAAGGCATTGTTGCATTTGTTGAAGGCCAAGGTTGTGTTGTCCATGCATTTTTTCTCCTTTCAATATCACAAAATTGCTTTCCCACTATGTACCATAGAAGTAGAAGGGTTTCGTCTTCCTTGTGCTCCTTCTAATTTTTTTTGTTGTTTTATCATTCCTGCAATGATGTCTCCACATTGTTAATAAATAATCCTTGCCATTTGAATCTTTTGTAACCACATAAACACAAATCACATTGAAAAACATTTCATAAAACAAGCCACGCATCGATACTGCATGGTTCATCATGACATCAACTAGTTTATAATGCATGATTGAAGACAACACAAAATATATAACATAACACAAGTTCAGCAGCACACGACATGGAGACAATTTGAAGTACATCATAAAAAATGTTATCATGTCTAATCTCTGGTGTCTATGCATAATAACAACTAAATAAATGTACTGACATTTTAAACTATGCAAAACATGGTAGGCCATTTTTATAAATTGAGGAGTCAAATGGTAGTTTATAGATATAACTAGGGGTGTCCCCTAGTGGAGGCAAAGATAGGCTCCCACCTATTTCTGCAGTAAATTTTCATGCAAGCGAGTGTGTCCACCACTTCTTTTGATTTAACTACTTCTATTTTATGATTTTTGTTGTTGTTGATGAGTAAGCCTTTTGCCCCTTAGCTATATAACTTTTTTTTAATATACACCTACACTTTGTAGATATAACATTGATTTAGCCCCTACTCGTTTTCCCTCACCCTTTACTACTAGATAATACTAGTACAAATGGTGGTTAATATGAATTCCTGGTTGATATGACAATTAATAAAAACCGCCTTGTGACTTGGCATTTTCAAGATACCATCGTGTCACTAGATGATTTATGGATATACCCATTTTAACAAAGTTGCCTGTGTTAATTCATGTAACATTTATAAAAATCGTCTAATCATATAACAATGGAAACTCTCAACAACAAGGGTCCATGCCAGCTCACCACTAGGCGCTTACCGCCTCTTCAACAGTTGGTTTTTATTTACTGCCATTTAAATTGGAATTATATTGTTTACTGATCTTTTATGGTGGCATTTATTTATGAAAAGACAAAAAAGAAAAATATAAGATTAAAAAATTTTGTCAAATGAAAAGGTAAACATTTATGGGCTGCAACAAAAAAGTTGTCTGCACAACTATCCAACACAAGCCCGTCCTCTCAAAAGTAGTAGAAGAAAATCCAAACCCAACGCTTAAGAAAATCCAGAACGGTTTCCTTACTTTGTGTGAACTATGAAGACATGGTACGCCGAATGTGGCAGTCACTCACCTTCCTCCGTTCACAGTGGTACTCAGTCAAAGCTGAAAGCCAAAAATGAGGGCTGCAATATCAGTTTTCATTTTTCAAGGGTGATTAATAATATTAAAACGTTGGCGTTTCAAGCATAATTAATAAGTACCTAGCATGCATAATGAATAGTGGATGATAATTATTGGCTTATATCATATTTGGAATAATTCATGTTCACAAAAAAAATATTTGGAATAATTCAAATAGCTCTATGAAAGGCTGCTTTAATTAATTTTCTCCTAGAATGTTGATAGAAGCATATCATGACAACGGGCAGTATTGCTCTAATTTCTTTCAATGTTTCTTTACTTTCTTCTAGGGAGAAATTATATCTAATGGCAGATTCAAGAATGCAAACACCTCTTTATAATATGCTGTTTTAACTCTACTCTTGTAATTTCATTATCTACATCCTCTAAATAAAGTCATAACATGTATTAGATGAATCACCACTCAATATTAGTTTCTCTCCAAATTACTTCTGCTAGATTTTTCTAGTTACATGCCATAAAATTGGTACTATTGGATTCAAAATTAAAATCCCATACTAATATTTTTGGGTTTTAATTATTTGTGAAATATTATATAAATTACACTTAAGATAAAATACTAATGTTGTAGAGACAAGTTGCTCCCTATAAAAAACAAACATAGATCTTTATTATACTCAAGAGTGACATCATGTACCAATTCAAATATCACCTAAAGTCACTACTAAGGATTTGAATATTTCTATGATATTTGTCTATTTGGCAATGTTTCTGGACATTTTGATGAAATTGCTCCACCCTTGGTAATTCTCCACTATGAGAATTCTACTAAACTCTATCGCATTGAGTGATTCTAGAAATGAGGCTATACAAGGTTCTACCAATCTAGAGAGAGGACCATACTTGTTGACAACACTGTGGTTCTTAGATGATCAAATCTTGTGTCCGCCTTTGCGGCAAATCATAAGCACATGACGAATATAGGGGAAAGTTGTACGGCGCATGCAAACGTGCAATAAAGAACAATAACATAGACACGTGTTAAGTGAAAGCAATGTGTGAAGAAGTTAATAACAAAAAACGCCTTTTTGAAGAGGCTGTACAAGCTTATAAAAATCACCTAATATATCCGCCTCCTGCCTCCCTCATTCTCCTCTTCTATGGCCAAATCTTATATCCGCCTTGTGGCAAATCATAAGCATGTGACAATGTAGGAGGAAACCACACGTGCACTCATGTAAACGTGCAAAAAAGAACAATAACACAGACGCACGGTATCAACGTAAGCAATATATGAGGAAGTTAGTAACCGGTAACGGATAATGCTGCCTTAACCTTAAGAGAGTACATAGTTGCATGCGAATGGGTTCCTCTTTGATATAAGTGTAACAATGGCCAATGGGAGGGTAGCTAGCACCCAAAGAGACATGTTATATTATCTAGAGATGAAGTAGAAGCTAGGATGGATGAGGTGCCTCCATAGCTGTTGAGCCAAGGATATAAACATAGGAAGTTGCATCTCCTAGTATAGGTTGCGCGCAGTGGCGGAGCACTCGGTAGGGCTAGGTGTGGCAGCTGTCATACCTCAAATTTGTTTTACTCTTCTTTATCCAGATTGTGTCATGTGTTAGTTCTTAATTTTTGTGCAAGTAATCAATCTTTGTCACTCTTTGCCACACCTTGTTTTTTACCTGTCCTCCGCCACTGGTTGCGCGAGTAAGATGATATAGCCGCAACATGCATAAATCAGATGTTATCTCGGCAACCTATCAAATGCAGCCTTTTGGAAAGAAACACATGGACACAGTCACACAGTAATAAAATGAACTGATGAGAGGTGTGTGGCATACTGACATGAACAAAATAAATCAGCATCTGAAGAGCACTACAACTAAATTCCTTTTCACGCAACATATAGAGTAGAGTGAAATATTTCACTTAAATTAGTGTATATATTTAACCATATGACAAGGCGAATCTGGAATGGTAAACATAAATTTAATGAGCACAGCAGGAGATAATAATATAAGTTGGAACCTAGTAGTAGGGTGTTTAATTTTAGTGCTTTTTGAACCTACTTTTCGTAATACTCTCTTGTTTTTTTTTGACAAATCGTACTACTCTCTTATTGTTTCCTAAGCACGTCGATCACTAGCTAAATGTGAGAAGTGTTGTCACATATAGAAGTTCCAGTGATGATCTCATTGTGGATCATCTTTCCTAATATATAAGCTAACGGGTTGATTTCTGTAAAACAAATTTACATACGTATTGCTGTATATAGCAACAGTGTATAATACTGTATATACCAAGCCGAGATCACTTGTACTTTTTCATGCTTCCTATCGCAAAATTGGATCATAGATGAAACAAACATATATGTAACCATAAATTGCACTAGTCATTATTGAATCGATAACATGGATACAATGTAGCACTGAACATGCATTTATCATTGTTCTATTTGGAAGGGGAAAAAACGAGAAATATCAAGATTCTATTATTACAGTTCAGATCACTACTACGAGAACGGCACAGCAGTCCAGAGCTCAGTTTTGCTCGATCGATGTCAGCAACGAGTTCTCACTCCATATATATATCCGCGCGCGGATCGAGCTCCAACACATTCAGGCGTTGTTGAGCCAGCTCGCAAAGCTGGGGGACGGCGACTCCGGCCTGGGGCGCAGCCCCATGAAGTCGATCTCCACGGGAGGGTCCATGCCCATGCGGTACGGCAACCAGAAGGCATGGTTTGGCTCGAGCACAACCATCCTGATCCTTCCGCCTGCATCGTAGACGACAGGATCCCGCAGCGGCGGGGCCGGAGGCTGCCCGCGCGGCAGTCCGCCGAAGAAGAACCCTGGTGGCGCCGCCTGCAGGAAGAAGGGCGGTGGCCTCATGCGCGGGGCCGGACCGAACCCCGGCGGCACCGCGGGGAAGGGCACGTCCTGCGCCGCCGGCACTTTCCCGTGCGCCTTAATGTGGCCGGCGAGCTCCCGAGACGAGGGCCACACCTCGCCGCACAACTCGCAAACGTAAGGCCCCCGCGGCGGCTCCTCCGGTTGCTGTCCAGCCATGCTTTCACCCTAGCTAGCCAGCGGAGCGGTGTGTGTGTGTGTGGTGTGACTACGAGCGATGGATCGGAGAAGATGGTTTGGTTTGCTGCTCGCCGTGAGAGCGCGGGGGGCCGCGCGCTGCCGTTTATAGAGAAGGGGCAACGGCAGGGGCCAGGGGGCGGAGGTGGTCACGCCATGCGCACGCCAAAATGCCCATCGCGGCACCTACTTATTTAAGCAGCAGTACTTATGTTCTGGAGGAGTATTTTGGAAGGGTTTAACTGCTGCTTATCTAGTGCGCCATGCCACGTATACGATCGACGACGATTGACCAGAATTCTTCGTCCGGCCGCCAGTGAACCTTTTGTTTTGCATGCAGGGCTTTGATCGGACGACCGAGAATGCATGGCTGTCTTCCTGATCTCTTGTGCAATGTCTCCAGGTTGTTGGTTGGTGGCGCTCCGGCCGGCGTCACAACCTGTGTCGAGCGAGTACGTACTTACTGCGCTAGCTAGCTGCTCGCTCGCAACCAAATAATGAAGTATTCATGGATGTAGGAGCAGGCTTTAGGAAGAATCTGCATCTTTTTTTTTTTTGTTCCAAACTTTTGTGCCGTGTAGGTGCTAATAAGTTTTGCGACATTGTACGTCGCGTTGGGAGATCGATTGTTGTGAGCAGTACAAATTTTCGTCTAGGGGGTCTAGCGAACATATGGAACTGGTTGGTGATCATATGGATGCATGGTGGATCGGATTCGCACAATTCTACTACTCTTCGTATGTGTACGACAAACAAAATAAATCTAAATTTCAAGGGGCACTTTTTCCTTAGAATTTATGTACAAGTTTCTTTTCTTATCTATGTATAATCTGCGAAGTTTGGCCAAACTCAATGAGAGTTTTATTAAAGTTTTATATGTAATATAGCACATTCCAACATTCAAATTTAGTCCTCAAATATAAGACATTCTAGAATACAGAAACTAGTTTTGCATTAAATACTTTCCTTTATCAATCGATTATCACTAATCATGCTAATGATAGCGTCTTAATTAGAAAATAAAGTGAGGGTACATGTGTTTTTTGTGTTCTCTCTTAATTTGTCCTAAAATTTTTAGAATGTAGTATATTATAAGACAGAGGGAGTATGGCACCACTGCAATTTTAACTGCCGGAGACCAGTTCCTTTGTATGCGCTAGAATCCAATGTATTCCATGACTAAGTAATCTTTCCCAAGCACTATATATTTTTTTTCTGAACCTGTCCAAGCATTTTCATTACCCTCTTTGACATGCGTTTTTTTTCCTTCATGTTTTCTGTGTTGGTACTTCAAATTAACTACTAGGCATTGGACTAGATTGAGAATCTTTGGTCATTCTATTCTTTTCTTGCTTGTAATTGAGTGACTCTTTGCTTTAGTACGTATTTATGTTTGTTTGTGGGCAATTACGAATTGTGGCAGCTAATTTTATGAGGTGAACTCGATCGGCCTTTGATTAGCCTATTTTGTTTTGACGACGATATATCAAAACTTTGGTTACATGTTGCTTAGAATATCTCTGGGAACTATGCGTAGAATCACGAATGAGTTTCGACCTGGGAGCCGTCGATCTCTAATATTTTTCTAAGTGGACCTCAAAAGTAAATAATTAATCTTCCAATCGTAGGATGACCAGTACTGATTTTAATTTAGACACGGATCCCTTTTTATTTCTTGACTAGATAGACGCTAAGAGCATGTTTGGTAGAACTCCAAAATAGTTCACATGTTAAATTCAGGAGGAACTCTGCCAAACAATATATGCAAGAAAAAGATTCTATGCTAATTCTACAAAGTGATTAGGAAATGAAATAGAAGAATAAAAAGCTGAAAAAATAGCTCCTCCTAATGCATTACCCGCGCAGATCATGAATCACTTCTTATGTAAATTTTATCATATCTGAATCATTTCTCTCAGACAACCATTTTCCGCAGAGGATTAAGAGAAAAAAACAGCACTATCAAACATGTCCAATGCTTCACAAATAAAGCTAATAAGTGAGAGGCTGTTGACATATAGACTGATTTTTGCTGCATAACAGTTCTCTCACAAGTTACAACTCAACTAGATGACAACACACATTATATAGAAACACAAAAACATAAAACTAAAGATATTGGAGACTGCAGAGACTAACAGGATTGATTCCTCTGCTACCGGCTTTACGGGACTTTGTCACTGGCAACTGGGTCTGATGAACATTAGACCAATCTGTCAGTGACAAAAACCACCGTGAAGTCGACTCCATAGACGACTCATCACTCGATATATTAGAGAAAAAAGACACAAAAACTGAAAGCTAAAGATGTGCGGAGGATTGATTCCTCCGCTACTGGCTTCGCGGGACTTTAATCACTAACAAGTAGATCTGATGAACATCAAACCCAGCTGCCAGTGACAAAAAAATCACCGAGAAGTTGACTCCATAGACGACACACCACTGAGACTAACATGACCACAGGACTGGATAGCTGTAGCTAGCGCAGATAGCTTTCATTCCATGCATGCGTTCACAAGCGCCACTAGCTACCTGCCGGCCGAGATCGAGGATGAATCCGGCCGGCACGACTCCGCGCTGCTTTCACCGGCGGCCAAGGGTTAAGTTCAGAGGATCCTCATGTAATTTGAGTTTTACCATGTCCTCGTCCCCGGGCTTAACATAGTTCCAGTAAGCACCGGCGTATGTCCGCGGTTCCGGAGGAGGAGGCGCCGGATTAGCACGCAGATCTGGCGAGTTAGCACCTTGGCTGCCCACGACGATGGGCAGGACACGAAGACAAGAAATAGTACACTTCCACACCAGCGACGGCACGCCGCCAGGCTGCTGCTGCAGCATGCCCATGGTGACCTTGAAGTGGTTGTTGCAGGAGCAGACAAGCAGCCGCGCCGCCGTGGCACCCGGGGCCCGGGGGTCGCGATACAGCGGCCACACCGCCGCCGGCGTGAGAAGATTAAGGGTGATGGGTTCGGGGGGCGCCGGGTAGACACGCCCCGGGATAGGATTGAGGGGAGGGAGCTCATGCGCGGCGAAGCAGAATGCGCAGTTGCAGTAGGCGCAGATCACAGGTCGGTCGGCTTGGCGCGGGGGACGGCTGGCGTCCGGCGGCGCCAGGGCCAGGGCGTTGTTGAGCTCCAAGTCGGGGCCTTCCGAACGTATCATCGGGATCCGGCCGTGGGCGCGCAGGTACCTATTGATCACCGCCCCGGCCGCCGCCACCGCGCGGGCGGTACCTTCGAGCAGCTGACTCGTCACCTCGTCGACGGCGGCGACCGGTTGGCGCCCGTCTTCAGGACGAGTCGGGATGACCGGCGCGCCAGCACGGACTGCCTGCAAGACGGAGTTAGTCTGCTTACTCCCCGGCTTCGGCGGCGGCGCGGACGTAGATGAGCCGGAGTCGGAGATGGTGTCGGGGTCGGCGGACGCCGGGATCACCACGCCAGCGGCCGCCGTGTTTCTCCTCATCATCTCTCCCGGCTCACGATCGACATTGGCTATGCTCGAAACGGAAGCAGGCTCCTCTACTTGCCGTGGTGGCTGCGAATGCGAACGGTGGCTGCCGTGGTGTGGTGTGGGGTGTGGGGTGTGGTGTGGTGTGGTGCGGCACGCCTGGTACTTATGCACGCGACGCGTGAGGATGACGGACACTGGAGGATATATAGCGCTGGGTGCAGGCCGCGGGGTGCTTGTTTTCGAAGCTCAAAACGGTGGGCTCTCTCTCCAAGCACCAAATCTGCAAGTAAAGCGAGCGTGGCCGAGGCTGTGTCCAACGGCATGCTCTTCTCCTATGCATGGCGTGAGTTGGAGATTTTTGTCTTCACTCAGTGAAATGAATTGCTAGCTAGAGGCCGCCAGTTTAGTTGACGACAGCGCCAAACACTAATCCAAACGAAAATTTTCAAAATTTTCGTTTTCCCTCCTGATATACGGTGAATAGTTTTGAAAACAAATTGTGCCAAATCAATCAAATACAAAATGGCTGGGCTGACGCCGGCCGGCGGGCATGAAATATTGTTCCGCCTCTCTATTTTCCCCCAAAAAGAGGATGGCAAAGAACTTAGGCCTTGTTTAGTTTCCAAAAAATTCAAAATTTTCCATCACATCGAATCTTACGGCACATGCATGGAGCATTAAATATAGATGAAAATAAAAACTAATTGCACAGTTTGCCTGTAAATCGCGAGATGAATCTTTTGAACTTAGTTAGTCCATGATTAGATAATATTTGTCAAATAAAAACGAAAGTGTTTTGTTGGGACAAACAACTCAAGGGCACCAGCTAGCTTAATGGACAAGTAGAGGTATCCACACTCCACAGTTCCGCACACAAAGCCGCTAAACAAACGACTGATCCAGCCCAACTAGAGCATAATGGCTAAGAGCATGACTAATAGTACAGTCACTGTACATATGTATATTTACCAAGGTTTTAAATAGCGGGCTAAGGTGTTTAGCAGTTTATGTCTAAAACAGCTAGCGGAGCTAAATCGGGCTATAGCGGGATATAGCGGCTAAATCGTACATGAACACAAATAGCGGTACCCTGCCTCAAAAGGCTATAGCGGGCTATAGCGGCAGCTATAGCGGGAGATTTAAAACCATGATATTTACAGCTCACCTATCAGCCCACTCATATAGTAGTTGGCTAATAAGACATACTTCATCATTAATACATATCACACTTCATCCAGTGAGGTCCTTATCTGAGCTTTGAGATACGAAGATAGAGTAGCAATGTTACCGAAGTGCATATAGCTAGTTGTCAATAATATTAGGTAGACAATTTCAAATTTGGTCCAAGGAGCCCTCAACCCCTTGGACCAAATTTCAAATTGTCTACCTAATATTATTGACAACTAGCTATATGCACTTCGGTAACATTGCTACTCTATCTTCGTATCTCAAAGCTCAGATAAGGACCTCACCGGATCAAGACATGAGAACCGCCCCTATCCCACAGCACCATCATGGAGCCACCACCAAAGGCTAAGATGAGAAGCAAATTCAGTCTCTCTTTTCGCTCTCTCGTCTTTCAAGTTGTTATTTTACGTAGAGAAATCTAGAAGTAGATTCACCCCTAATTGGCTGGTAGTCAAATTTTGGTTGTGAAAACTTGGTCAACTCAAGCTTTTGGGTTTCATTTGGTTTGCTTCCAAAATTTTGTAACATCTCATATTTCGTTTGTCAAATCTTTCAAATATTTTTGTCCAACTTTTACTTGCCAAATCTTTAGCATAGTAAATTATGGTAGCCAAAAGCCCAAAACCAAGCATGCTCTTAAGCAAATTCCTACTCAAATTGGCAAAAGGTAGTGATTTCAGTGTCAAGAGCCTGAGTACTCATCGATGTCAAGTTTATTCTATGTTTACGTAGGTTTGGGTATCGGTTTTGTTTCAAGAGGCTGAGGGAAGAAGACAAACACCCTAAGATTGTAGTTTTCCTTATATGGTTAAGGCGGGACATAACTTTATTATGTATGTGTTTTCCAGAGTGTATAATATAATGGTCATAGACAATTGTGTGAAAGTTAAATTATGCAAAAAAAAGTCATTTGGTTATTTTGTTATGTATTCCTGAAATAAAGCCATGGTGTTAGCATGGGCACGTCGTCTTTGTAGTTACTATCTACTCCCATCATTCCAAATTTTAAGTCACTCTGACTTTTTTGGTATATATATTTTGTTATGTATTTAGATACAACATACATAGCAAAATGAATGTACCAAAAAAGTCAAAACTACTTATAATTTGGAACGAATGGAGTACAGGAGTAAAGGTGTTCATGGTAGTTATGGTACTCCTTGTAAAGATATTAATTTTGGTTCGTCAGCCTTTTGTTGATGGTCCCGAGAAGCAAATCAAGCATCCAACTCGATAGTTCAAGGGTTAGAGGTGCTCTGCAACCTGTGATGTACCCGACGATTTGATCACCTATATTTTTTCAACATTTTATATGTGCTTGGTTATAAATTAATAGATCTTGCAACATGTGTAATGTTTAAGGATTGATCAAGGATTCTCGATATAAAGACAATACTCTGGCTTCGGTGTTTCTCTATGTGACTGTGAGGATATTAATTTTAGTTCACCGACCTTGTCGTTAACGGTCCCATAAAGTAAATCAAGCATCCAACTAGATAGATCAAGGGTTAGAGATGCTAAATCTCAGCTGCGATGTACCCGACAATTCAATCACTGATATTTTTTTCATCGTTTCATATGTGTTTCAATGTGGTTTTAAAAAGTTGGATCCTACAACATGTCTAATGTTTTAGGGTTGGTTAGGAATTCTCTGTATAAGGACAATATTCTGGCTTCAATGTTTGACGGGGCTCTATACATCTGGAACATCACCTGCATCGACAAAAGCCACTATGGAAAAAGAAAAATGAAAGGAGTTGATAGGGTATTGTTTCTTCTTTATGTTAGGTTATTTCATAATAATTTGATAATGTACTATACTAGAGTTTTATTATAGTTCTCTGTTCCCTTGGAGGAAAAAATACAATGATCAGGACGAACCAAAGAAGCATTTCAGACATTCGGTCATGTCCTACACTCATATGTGATGAGCCGACATGGCGAAAACTAACAATTGTCCACTTTCTACATGGAAATCAAATAAGTCGAATCAACAAATCACTTTATGCTTGTGATGGTCCCTTATGATTTAGGACGCAGTAGATGTTTTTTATCAAGCAGTAATCAGCCACAAGGTCACTATTCATCTTCTACGGAAATATTGGATTTTTTTGGAACTTGGCTAATTCATTACTCCACTGACAAATCGTCAGCAACGATTACAAAAACATCATCTAGAATGGAGCTAGATATCAGTGCCTCCCCTTCAATGCATCCATAACCTAAATCCACCAAAACATGGGCAGCCCTATTACTAGTTCTACCTAGACACTTACATTCGAACACACTAAAGTTTAACCTTGCCAAGGACTAGATCTCTTCGATCAGACCCCCTTCGGGTCTTGCATCATAACTTAGTTTCATTAGAGCTTGCTGCACTTTATGCGCATCTGTCTCCCAATCCCCATATATTGCTCGCCACTTGAATGCCTTGCAAGCAAGCAATCAGTTCAGCTTGGAATGACCATCTTTCCTCACCCAGTGATCACCACGTAGCCGTCGTGGTCACGGATCAGAAATCCCCAACTCCCGGACATGGATTCCTTCAAGAAAGATGTGTCACAGTTTAGCTTGAGGAAACCTTCTGGCGGCCTGTTCCGCCGAGCTCTCATCACCGGTCGTTGCGGACTCGGTAGCCTCTGTGGCTGACAATCACGGATTGCATTCCTCTTCGTCCATAATGACCACAATGTGATCACCATCAGAGTAATGGCAGTCTCTTTCTCCGCCAAGATGAGAGACACAGCCTCCATGGCCGAGCTTTGCACTGCCAGCTGCTGCCGCATTTCTTCCAATCCCAACAGGCAACAGGTTCCAGACCTGCTTAGCTAACTTGCACTTGAAAAAGAGATGTCCTCCATCTTCGCTATCTCTTTCACAGACTAGGCATTTTGTATCAAGTTCCATGCCACGGCGTGCTAGCTTGCAGCAAGAGGATGGCTCTCATGCGTCATACGCCAAAGGAAGTGCTTCACTTTGCAGGGACATTTGAGATCCCAAATTTTCTTCCAAATCGGCTCAGCTTCTAATCTGCTGCCAGCTTGAGCTTCTCTGCAATTTTGGCTTCTAATAACAACATCCCTACAAACTTTTTGTACGCACTCCGAACAGAACTTGCCATGTTTGTCGAAATGGCATGCAAGAATATTATCTCGCCTTCAATCGCCGGTAGAGCCAATACGAAGCGCTGGTCCTCTTCCCAAAAAAGCTTGACCAGTTCCACATCCCAATCACCCGTTAAAGGGTTAATTAGCCCATTCACATCAGTAACAAGACTATTTCTTCTTGGGGTGATAGGTTTTTTTGGATTGATCTCTCGGTAACTAGGGATCACTCTAGATTTTTAATCCTCTGCCATCACCTACCCTCCAAACTATGCCCTCCTTCATTAGCTCAATGCCCCTAAGAACATTTCTCCACGTATATGACATTGAAGTCTTTGGTTTAGCATCCAGCACAGTTGAAGTCTTATAGTACTGGAATTGAGTAATTTTGACACGACACTGAACATGTTTGGATGAAGACGTGAGAATATTGCCTGTCCCAGGCGTTGGATGTACCTGGGCCTGGGCTACATTCAAACAAGCCTTTAGCAGTTTCACCACAAAAAATCGTTATTCATTTCCTATGGAACCATACAAGTTGTTAATATAAACAGAAAAATATACCAGCTACCACACCATGAAAGCAGTGAATGATTAGGTTTACAATAGCAGTTCTACTTGAAAGTTAGAATGGTCGTGTACTTCATCGATGCTAAATAATGCCAAAATCACCAACAATTATATCTATGTTGGTTTTAGGCTGAGTATATAAATGAACTAGATATCCTGTGACACAATTATGCTACCAACTGAACATTTCTGTGTTCCTGATGTCACAAATAACTCTGCAACAAATTCATACATAGAGTTCTGCTTCTAAAGCCTGCAGTAGTTAAGTTTCAGAGATCAACATATGTTAATTGTCAAATCGTGAGCAAAAGATACAAGTGTGCATCAGCCAGGAAGTAAAATCAGCGGATATGCTAAAGCAAAATGCCAACAGTAGAAACTGGACAAGTAGGACGTAGAATCTGACAAGCTAAAACAAAATGGTGACAGTAGAAACTGAAACAGAAGATGTATGATAACTCAATAACACCCATATCAAACAGAGGAAGAGGATGCCACCAATGGATAACCATACTTTTTAGCAAAATTTTGTATGAACTCGAGTCTGAACCTTGTTGCTTAATCAAGTGACAACATTGAGATTCTTTACTTAGTTCAACACAACAAAACTACATATCTGTGTGTAAAGAAGAGTGAATTTGGATATTACTATGTAACACAATGTTCATCATGCATGATGTAGCACAAAAAATGATGTAGCACAAAAGTTTTCCACATATAATAAGTGTAAATATGGATATATTACAACTTCACCAAAACTTAGTAATAGAGTTGATCAATCATAGAGAGATCATAGCATATGAAGCCTGAAGCTATGACATAACCATGTTAATAGCATAGCCTTACATATGATTTGATGCCACATCTAAATGCATTAGACAAACTAAGGAGACCAATTACTACTTATTAGTTTACCCAAAAAAATGCCAGTTCAATTTCAAAACTTAATAGCATTTACTGATCGGACTACAGTCGGCTGCTTTCTATTTACATTTATAAGTGCTGTAAAAGTAGAAACCGTCACAGCTTTAGCAAAATGTAATAGTCCTCCAGTCATCAAAAGATGGCATTAGGACAGGATAATCAATGCAAATTTGCACTAATTATCCTGTCAAAAGTCATCTTTTGATGGAGTACTACAGGTAGTTTAATTCCAGATATGACATAATGAACTATGTGTTGCACGCAAAGCTAAAACGTAAGCATGCAATGACCTAATATTTACTACCTATGGATGTCATATCAAACAAGAAAATATAGCACAGGAAGTTCACAGTAGCAGACTATAAGCTTATTATAATTACTTCCGTTTCAACTTTCAACTTCAATGACCAGCGTGTGCTGCATCCTGATAACATTGCCTGCTTTCCCATGGCACATATAATGATATAAATCGCGAGTATGTTATGGGTTCTATCACTACTTATCCAAGCATTGTGGTACTTCACTTATTCTATACTCCATGCATGAACTTTGGAGCATGTGCTACTAGTACTAACGAACTGTGCCCCATTCATGAAACTACAGTGCAGTCATGCTAAGTTATCAGGCACAGCTTATCCTTCAGTTTCACATGTGACATTGAGCTGTCGGGAACTTACATGAACTTTCACCACCCTATCTTCCTTTGCACATTAGTATTGCATCCTTTCTAGCCTCTGGTACATAAAATTGCAATGCAAACATTTCCAAGCATCATATAACATGTATAAACACAAAGGATCATATAAATAGCACGAACACAGCACAAACATAGGCAGCCACAACACATGCAAGCTGAACTTTGTGCGGAATGCGGTGCTGATGTTAGAATTCAAAATTTTCAGTTTTATCATTCATGACAGATAGCAAAAAGGGAACAAGCATCATGTTTGACGGAGGGAGGAGCAAGCATAGAAACAACATTGAAGAGCAAAAAAAAAAGTACAATGCAGAATCAAAAGCTAGCCAGGATTCCATCGCCTGAAGCAAGTGCCTATCTCCCAGCATAAGAAACTACAAATAAAGGAATGGAGAACACAAGAAAATCTCTAGAATTCCTCTAATGAAATAGACATACCAGAATGGAAAACAGCAATAACATCTGATCAGTCTATACGAGTATACCGGATGATATGAAATGACGATAATTGGTACCCAACTTTCTTACCAACATGAATCTCAATCGTGTTGCTTAATTAATTAACAAGACTGGTAATCTTACCTGGTTTAGCACAACAACACAACTTTATTTTCAAGATTGTTTAGCATATAACACAATGTGACACATGAATGCCTGAGCAAATGCAGAAACATCATAGGTTTGGCAAAAAGTGAGCAACAGAGTTGTTCATCAGAGAGATGTTAACTATGCATGCATGAATCTAGAAACTGTTAATAACATAATCTTACCTGTGCTTTGACACCACATCCAAGGAAGAACTAGGGAGGTCAATTACTACTCGCTAAAACAGTGTCACTTCAATTTCAAACTTTAACATCTAGCATTTTTGCACATATTACTTGGTCGCTTCTACAATCCGCTGCTTGTATTAACATCTATAAACTGCTGTAAAGGCAGAAATGCTACAACTTTGTAAAAATGTAATAGTCCAGAAATTATAATTCCATATATGCCATTTATGCACTATGCATTATGTATGAAGCTGTTGGCCCTGGCCTTCCCCAAGGTGAGCAGTCCCTGCTCTCCTCCCCTCTCCTTCTCCCCTGTCCCAAGGTAGAAGATGAGATGAACCCCTGCTGCACTCACACACACACACCACTACACGGTTTCAGACCCTGAAACCAGTGAGCACACAGGAGTTGGTGGCAAGAGCTGCCTTTTCTCTATTGCATAAGGGTAGTATATATACACAACTACTTGTACCTTGAAGGTACACTACTTGGATGGCGACTACACCACTCCATACTCTAGGTACATGGCTTAGATCAGCCATACCAGCTCCCTACATGCTGGTGTACTTCTACCAACTATTGTACAAGTGATGGCCTATTGCCATATGTTCTACAGTCCCAAGGAGAGACAACACAAGTGCTGACCAGACTTCTCCTTGACTGAATTTAGGATACAAAGAGAAAGAGAGGAGCAGCAGATTATATCTCACAGAAGCTACTTTATGAATGAAATGACTAAATGTTAAATATGATCATACAATAACCAAATATGTATAGGTCATATCTGACGCAATCAAATATACCACAGGAAGTTCAAAGGGAGAAACTATAATCTTACTATAATAAACTAGATTCCATTTCAAACTTCAATGTTGTGTGTGAAATAACATGACTACTTTGCCCTGGCACATATAATGACACACTCCTAAGAAGCAAGTACATTATAAATTCTCACTTTAGTTATCCGTACATCATCAAACAATTGTTTAAATTCCATACGTTCTACTAACAACCTATGCCCTGTGCAGAATCATAAGGCCCTCAGCTAGTGCTAAACTAGCTTTGGATAGCATGCCCATGCTCAGTATTCTTGCTGGGGCCCCCTGGCCCTGTGCATGAAACTGCAGTAATCAGGCATTACTTGTGCTGTGATTTCACATGTATAACATTGCACTGCTAGCAATTTACATGAAATTTGATCGCTCCATCATCCTCTACACACTAGTGCTACATGCTTTCTAACCTCTGGTGCGTCAACTTGCAAGGAAAAACCTATTTCCAGGCATCAATAAAGGATCACATCAATAACATGTAATGTAATAAATTACTATGTTCGCAAAAGAAAATGTAATAAACTACTAAAACCACCAATTGCATCATCTATGATGCATGGCGAAAGGAACAAAATACAGAAACAGAGTTAAAGACTAAGATAGTAATATTGAGTAAAGATAAGCTACACCCAGGATTTATTCATCTGGAAAACTGTCTACCTGATAGCATGGATGACAATCGACAGTGCAAACAAATTACTGATGCACGGCAAACAAAACTCTAGCCCTCTTAGCACCAGATGGAAAAATGAGATAAGGAAGTTCAAAATAGGGATTTATAACACATAATCATATTATATTAGCATAATAATGATATGAAATGACTAGAGCAACCACTATTTTAATTAAGAAATTGTTGGCAGATATCATAATCAAGTAGTCAGCAGTTTAATAAACATTTAAACACACATATCATCACATCAAACCATCAACGACGTGAACTAAATGGTACCAAAGCCAAAAACGAACGCAACCTTACCTTTTTTTTTTTTTTGCGAAAGACGAACGCAACCTTACTGCTAAACTCACTGAAATTATAGTCCAAACTTTGCACTATCCATGACAGAGACAGGTTTCAAATCACAGAACAGATTCACAGAACCAACAGCATACTATTCAGAAGAGCAGACAGACAGGTCGCTATGTCGCCATCCCCTTCACTCGGCCTTGTCGGCGGCGGCGGCGGCGGCCTCCTCCACCTTCTCCTCCAACTCGGCCACCTTCTCCTCCACCTCGGCCGGGGCCGGCGGCGCGGACGGCTCCGCTGGTGCGGGCGCCTTCTCCTCCTCCGGCTCGGCCGCAGCGGCAGGCGCGGGGTCCTCCTCCTGGTCGGGGTCGCGGGCGGCGTCGGTGGAGCGGGAGACGGCGGCGCGGAGGCGGTCCATGAAGGGCCTGAAGGCGGTCTCCACGGTGACCCATGCGAGCGCGAGCCCTCCAGCGACGATCACCGCCGTCTTCAGGGCGCTACCCTCGCGCTGGCCTGCACCTCCCTTCGCCATGGGTGCTCGGTGACGGATGGGGATGCCTGGACGGGGTGGCGTGATGCGGGTGTGTGATGGGTGTCTCTGGCCGCGGGCGCTCGGGGTTTGGGGGGGTTCTATGCGCGCGTGGGGGGAAACAACGGCGGGGAGGGGGGAAAGCTTTTTGTCCTTGCACTGTAGCGCACGAAAGGGAAGGCCGGAGGAAGAGGACAAGCCGAGGGACGGTGGACGGAAGGGAGACGAGCCGTGACCCACCTGTCCACCTGACCTGGACGGGGTGGAGGCGTGGAGTGGACCGCGGGCTGTGTGGTACGGGGGGCGGCCGCTCCCGGATAGGCTATGGGCTGGATTTTGGAGCGGTGGCTTTCAGGTCGAAACCGTTCTGGGCTGAATTTGGCGAAGGCCGCGAAGAAGATTGGAGGAGAATTGGGTTGGGCGTTCACTCATTGGCCTGGCCGCTGGCTGGCTGGCCCTGGTAAGAAAACGTCGGTGGCCTTTGCCCTTTAATCCTTTATTATACGAGGAAGGAAAAGAGGTTGGCTTTCCTTCCGAATTCCATGGACCGCCGCCGCCGCTCGCCGAATTCACGTCTGTTTCGCGGACACCACCGCGATTGCTTCCATCGGACCGCTGCCGAACCATCCATTTTCTCGTGGTTGCACTGCTCGACTGCAGGTCCATCGGAGTCGTAGTCGTAGGTGACAGAATTGACCGCCTACCTGTTCACATGTGGACGCTTCACCTTCTGTTGTGCTTCCTACTACTCCTGGTACTGGTAGCGGTAGACAGGGACACGAGAGAATAGTAAGGCCTTGTTTAGTTGGCAAAATTTTGGTTTTTTTTTGGCTACTGTAGCACTTTCGTTTTTATTTGACAAACATTGTCTAATCACGGAGTAACTAGGCTCAAAAGATTCATCTCACAAATTTCAGCTAAACTGTGTAATTAGTTTTTATTTTTATCTTTACTTAATGCTCCATGCATGTGACCAAAGATTCGATGTGACGGGAAATCTTGGAAATTTTTGCGAACTAAACAAGGCCTATGTTTTTTTTTTTTTGAGGAATGAGAGAATAGTATGTGTCGTTCTAGAAACGAAATTGGAGTGAAATTCGCGTTCGAATCCACCTGTCTCGAACTAATTTGCGTTTTGAGATTAACTATAAACCGTGGACAAATTCACGGGAAAAAACTGCCATATACACCATGATTCCATGAACCGGGGGTACCGGCGGGCGGCGGCAACTCTCGTTTCAGAATATTCTCCTAGCTGCTGCTTACGTTGACGGGCATCTTATGAATTTTTTTTTCGTAAGCTTTTCCAGCTGTTTTTGCGTTGCCTTGACCAACTACTACTTCCAGCAAACGCGTGCACCGACACCGATACATGGCAAGGGCAGCCGCTGAAAAGATCAGATCTGGGCCGAGACTCCAAATGAAGGAGTAGCGCTACTTTTCCAAGAACAGAGGGGCACAATTTGCATTAGTTTTATTTACTGCTGGAGGCAAAAACAGTACAAAATCAACCAAACATTGTACATTTACATCGTCCAAAAGAACCCAAAAGAATATAAAGAACGAGAGCATATAACACTTGTTCACCTCTACATGGGGCACTAGATCTACACAGCACAGGATGGTAAAACCTACATGAAGATCCATTTCATTCATCATCGATTCACCGAGCTACTAGTTTTCACTTATAACGGACGGTACAGCGATATCTTCACCATCGATCTCACGCACCTGGAACCTGAATCTTCTTCTTCTTCTCGTGCCTCTCGCCATCTCCACTTCTGAATCTGGAGGAGATCGGCTGCAAACAGCACCTGCAACCGCGACGGCGCTCCTTAGTGCGCCATGGCGTGGCCGGTGTGGTGGAAGCTCTGCCGCTGCGCGTAGGCGAACGCCGCCGCCGGCTTGCACTGGACGTTGTTGTGCACCGCCGACGCCGACGACGGCAGGGACGACTGCTTGTGCGTGGTAGGGAGCGAGTGCGTGGACATGACGAGCCGCCGGACACCGGAGCGCATCTTGTAGAGGATGTGGCCCCAGCTGCCCCTGCTCTGGCGGCCCAGCGCGGCGACCTCCTCCTCGTTCATCTCGAGGTCGCCCGCGAACCCGGGCTTCTTGGACAGGAGCCAGCCGACGCCCCACTGCCACCACTGCCTCAGGGAGCCGCCCCCCGCGGCGAACGCGGCGCCGAGGGAGGGCGCCGACTTGGAGCGCCGGAACGCCCACTCGGCCGACGCGGAGGAGATGGGCTGGATCTTGCCCGAGAAGGAGGACAGCCGCTTCCTCAGGCCCATGAGGTGGCTCTCCTCCTTGCCACCACCGCCGCCCTGGAAGGTGGGCAGCTCGTCCTTGAGCGGCCTGGTCGGCAGGAACCTCGCCTTCTGGATGTTCTCCAGGATGGTGGCCATGGCCGGACCGGACGACTAGAGAGTCTAGGAGAGGCAAAGCAAAGAGGGAAGAGGATGGACGGAGAAGGTCTCGAGCCTTCAAGAGGGCAATGGCCTTCTCCTCCTGCTCTCTCACCCCTCCCAGATCTCTCCCTTCCTTCTGCTTTTGGTGTGGACAGAGGATGGAGGAGGAGGAGGTATGTGTATGTCAGTATGTGATGGCGCGGTGTGGCAGCCACAACAGCTTGCCTCCGCCACGACAGGCTGGCTTTATTCATGCATGAGGGGGACACGAACGAGGTGTGCAGTTGAAAGTTCCTCTAGTAGCTTTTGTGAATGAACAGAAGAACATGCTATTGCTATAGCGCGAGGCGACGTGAACGAATTACCAAACTCTTTTTTTTTTTGGGACGTCCTCCTCGAAGCCAGGCAGCTCAGATACACTGGAGCCGTGTTGGCAAAAATGATGGGTGGCGGCAGCTGCTGGTGCGGTGCAGGCCAGGATACGGCCACCTGGCAGCCGCTTTGACGTCCACCAAGTGGTGTGCTGTCCGCCTGACCGGCCCCTGTGTGACTCGGTTCAGCAGCTCATGCCACCAACTCATGTGAACAGCGGCCGTCTGATTATTGTCGTAACAAACATGTTCATTGCCTCATCGGGCTAACAACATGAACTTTAAATTCCTTATTAAAAAACATGAATTTCAAACTGTTTGCGTCCGTCGATGAAATTGAATGCAGTTATTTTGTTATTTAGCGCACTCACAATGCAAGACTCTATTAGAGAGTCCAAGACAATTAACTACATATTATTTATGGTATTTTGCTGATGTGGCAGCATATTTATTGAAGAAAGATGTAGAAAAAATAAGACTCCAAGTCTTATTTAGACTCTAAGTCCACATTGTTCGATGTAATAAATAACTTTAGACTCTATGATAGAGTCTGCATTGTGAGTGCCCTTAGAGTCCAATCATCTTAGGGGTGTTTAGTTCTCCTTCTTTTCAAAAAAAAAAAGTCTATCATTTTGGAACTAAACATCATGCAATTTTTTTTAGCAAAAAGGTGATTATTCTTTATTTTGAATTTTTGGCCTCAAAAGCAACAAAACAAAACAAAACAAAACCTCAAGAGGCCCTCATGAAGACAATAAATTCTACATTTTGAATGAAACTAAACATAACCTTGAAAAATTTAGCATTTTGTATTTCATCATTCCAAAGTAGTTGACATTTTGTATTTTGCATTCTGCATGTTACGGGGAACTAAACACCCCCTTAAGTTTGACTTAGTTTATAAAAAACAATATCAACATTTAACACTCTAAATAATCATATTATAAACATATATTCCACGCTAATGATACTTATTTACATTGATAAATATTAATATATGTTTAATATAAATTTACTCAAATGTAAAGATAGTATGTAATGGTTTAGAATTGTACTTTTTTTTTACGGAGAGAGTACCTTTTTTTTACGGAGAGAGTATCTTACTTTGTATAGGATGCGGTGTTTGCAGTTACGGGAAAAGGTATAAACCGAAGCTTCTGATGATTCATTCATGGACCGAAGGAGGGAATGTGACAGAGCTGTTTATTTGATTAGCGTTTAAATTTAAACTTAAAAAAACTGGGTAGCTGCGGCCGCACCAAAGGGATCCACATGAGAACATGGGGGAGGCGGGAGTGGAGGAGGCGAGAAGCCAATCATCCACCGTCCAAATGGCAGCCGTGTGCCCATCAACCTTGTCTGTCCGACTGTCCCCGCCTGCTACCGAAACATTTTGTCATGTTTCGGCTGCTCATCATAGGCTTTAAGGTAGAGCTTTTCATCAATGATTCTCCCCAGCAAATGCACGCCAATCTACCTTCACAAAACACCACTCGGAGTTGCATGCTCTGAACATAAACTTTATACTACACGGTTGAAAACACTTGACATCTGCTACTGTACCATCACTTTTACGGTGGTGATTTCCTATGGGAGTTGTTGGCCGAGACCGAGAGAGTGCAGTCAGGAGGGAGGATTGAGGAAGAAGCGCACAGCCGCTGCCGAGCCTGCAGTTCGTGCGGCTCATGTACATGGCTGCAGTTCACAAGTCCAACTCCGACCCTGACATTGACACAGCACTCGGCGCTCACCTTCTCTCCTCTCTTCCTTTTCGGTTGCTTCCGCTCGCCGACACTAACTTTTATTGAATGCACGGCAATGGTAGGTTGGGGGGGTTGGTGGAAGAATCAGCCGAGTGGTGGAGGCGTGGAGCTCGATCACATTGTTTCCGTGGCAGTATTTTAGGCCTGGTTTAGTTTGCAAAATTTTTGGGTTTTGGCTACTGTAGCATTTTCGTTTTTATTTGACAAACATTGTCCAATCACGGAGTAACTAGGCTCAAAAGATTCATCTCACAAATTACAGATAAACTGTGTAATTAGTTTTTATTTTCATCTATATTTAATACTCCATGCATGCGACCAAAGATTCGATGTGATAGGGAATCTTGAAAATTTTTGCAAGCCTAGGCCCCGGTTTCGGTTGCTCCGTCGTCAGTCTGTAACATGCCTGTTCCAGGACTTCCGGTTCAGACCTCAGAGGGCGGTGGGCCGGTGGTGTGGTGGCATATATATACATATACTCCTAGCAATGTAGAGTAGTTCTCCGCAGGCACAAGAAAAAAAAAAACTCGTGCAGATGTACGAGCAGGCGAGGAAAACGAGCTGTATTTTTTTTTAGCTTCGACATATTGATATCATATGGTTCAGACTCACAGCATATACGGCATTAGATGTGCGACAGCCACCAAATTTCTGCTGGAACAGCAGTTGCATTTGGATTGGATCTAACAATGACTAGTTACATTACAGCTCATCTAAGGAAGTGACCGATCACACAATGGAGAGCTGAATCTCATGTAAAACATCGATCACACAAGTGGCCGGCTCTGCGCCACGGCTCAATCCGATCAGTCGATCACGGTACACGAGTATATCAGGGTGGGCAACTTTTATGCATACAGAAGTGAAAAGATCATCTAGGAAACGCATCCTCTATAAAAGCAAGCATGAAGCTTGGAATCACTGTTATAGGATCCCCAATGTACATGTGAATTGTACACAAATTCACCCTCTGGCTCTCTTGAGAAGATACCGGAGAGAGAAGAACCCTAGAGCGAAGGTTTGCCAAAACCATCCAGTAGCATTCCTTGGATCAACCTTTTTCGCCAAGAACCAGGCATACACGGCTTCACCAAAATGCAGTGCAATTGCTATCACCAAGACCAGCCGGATCACAAGCATCGAGCGAAAAACAAACAGATGGATGTCAAGCACCCATTTCAATGGGCCGACTGGCGGAAGACAAGCGGCAGAAAACACAGCCAGCATTCCAATTGTTACAGCCAACCAAGTAAATATGGTCGGGCCATCTAGTTCCCTTCTCTTACGCTCCTGCCAGTATGAGATCGTTGCAGCTAAGCCTTCGTGAGGCCTCACCATAGGTACATAGCCGAGTTCCTCTCTAGCTTTCAAGAACGAAAAGTAGTGTGTAACACCAACCTGTCACAATTAGCAAGCAACATCAGATGTATTATTTACAGATCCTTGGATATTGGCATTCGTACCTTTACTTTTGTCCAACATCAAACAAAAATATTATTTGCAAGTCTGCTGGTCTAGTCAAGAGTAGTTCAGTAGAGAGATTCCTTGAAAAGAACTGTTTTTTTTTATATATAAAAAAACTAGCAATGAAATTGACATGACTGGTCCACTTGTATCTGAGCATTATATTCATATTTCAAAACTATACTGGGGTAGGTAAAGTGGCAGCACAAAACAAAACATCAAAATTGCATATGACAGAGGCCGACCTTATACACTTCAGCAGGAAGAATTAAAGGCTCAGGCATCCATTTACTATCAAGCCATGGGTAGAACAATGTAGATATGAATAAAAACATTCTTGAAATGGCAAGGGCAACAGAGGTGTCCAGCCTCACTTGAGGAACGGAATAACCCAAACTTTGAAATAGGGGCTTGATGATAAATTCAAAAGTATTGCATGGTGATCCTGCAAAACAGTTATATAGCTCAATAAGGCAATGAAATGTATAACTGCATATAGAATCAGCATGTTCTATATCACAGACATTTCAAGACACCAAATTCTCAGGGGACACTTCTCTTATAAGGAAGAAAGAGTCTAAATTCTAGGTTTGTTCAAAGGTTTCAGTTTTTCTGGAAAACACAGGAGAGCTGCGCATCATTATATTAAGAAGAAAGAAAGGGGCTAGAGCCCTACAACGCACACCACACACAATCCTGGGTGTAAACATAAGTCATGGAACACTGTGTGCTTGTATTGCAAATAATTTTGTTATTCAAGCAATGGAATCCTGGAACACCTAATTACGGAAATAATCAATTCTGTATAATATATCCAAAGTGTTGAACTTCAAACTTTCGAAGTTCACAACAAGAAGGAAAGTAGCTAATAATAACTTCTTTTCCTCGAACGCGCAGGAGGAGCTGTGTATCCTTATATTAAGAAGAAAAGGGATAAAAGGGCCCAAAAAACAAGGAATCACACAAACACTCACCCTGCAAATACACCCACACCCAGAATCAGTCTGTGAGAATCAGAGTTGCACCTTTGTTACAAGATAAGTGACCAAAAACTACCTCCAACAAACTATATAATCAGCTTTCCAGCCCGGAAAACGATTAGGCAAATAGCTATCAAGTAGATGATGGGCTGTACATCTGATCTATGTAGTACATAAGTTAAAACTATATTGCTAGCAATGGGATTATTGTCAAAATCAAAACAATAAACCACAGATGTCTTCTCTACCTAGCTAGGTTTGCATTTTTTTCAAATTCAAGTAAAAAACAAATTAGCAGTACCACTATGGACAGAAAAAATAAGACAAAGATGGAACCTGCATGCGTATAATTTAGTAATGACATCACAGAAGCTAAACAGTAACAGAAATTACCATCGCAAATGAAATACGCCTGACCAGCTGCTACAGGGGTTCCCTTCCTGTCAGGAATGTCATCTAAAAGTCCCATGCTTGCCAATATCAGAGCAAGAACTAGATTATCTATATACAGCCAATCTGTCTTGACATCTGGGCCCCCAATCTTGAAGAATGCTAATCCCAACTTTGCAAGGGACAGGATTCTTGGAAGATGACGCTCTTCACCTGGTCCATATATAGCAGCAGGGCGAATTGCACATGTATAAAGACGAGTACTTTTATCACTCCTGTAAGATTTCACCCAATCAATAAGACAGGCTGCATATACTTTCAAATGCCACTATTGACTCACAAGCTGAAATGAAATTATTATTGTTGTTTAAGAAGGAGCAATTACACATGACAACACTAAGGTTTTCAGAAGACAATATCATAATCTAAGAAAGTGTACAAAGTGTAGCATTAGCCTAAGCAATTTCTTTCTAACTGTCCTTTTGAACGACAGCATGGTCCACAAAAAACTTAAGCGTATTTCCCATATTTTTCAATGTACTGGAGCCTAGAAAAAGAGAAGGGTAAACTTACTTAGCTGGCCGCCCATTACTCTTCAGTACCAACTGTTCAGCAACTGATTTGCTGCGCCCATAAGCATCAACATGGTCCTCAATTGGAAAATAAGGCAAGGCCTCATTTCCGTTGACAATCGGCTTTCCTCCAAATACCACATTGTAAGTGCTTACATACACAAGCCTCCTGACACCTTGCTCATGGCAAGCGTCCAGTACATTGCAGGTCCCATTTATATTGACCTCATCGGATCTCCCAGTCTGCACCATTTCCTTCCCTGACATGCCATAAGAAGCAAGGTGGAAAACACAGTCCACTCCACGGAAAGCCCTCCCCACATCATCCTTATTTCTAATGTCCCCTGCGAAACAAGGCCTTAAGAAACTGATGATTCATTCCACAAGCCACATATTGGTATTTGGTAACCAGTAGCATTGACCACAAAGAAACAGAAGCTAACAGGGTGATTGCAGGCAAAACATGTACAGAAAAAACTATGCAAGATCCACCAACAACCTACGTAGATACACACAGATCAAGCAAGTAGTACTGGCACAGTAATGTCCTCCGCGTGGACACACTAATTTGCATCTTGATCCAGAAGCCGAACTACAGCATACTGAGTAAGGACTATAACAGCATCTATTCTAACTTCCAAGAGCAGTCCAATTCTGCAACTCACAACGCAGTAAATCACATGAAGTAAGCTATCTACCATGTAGGCTGTAGTGTTGTTGTTTTAGTACTAACATCCGCAGAGCACACCCACAGCGACAGCAAAGTAAAACCGTGGTGATTGGTGATCCAGCGATCTGAACTGAAGATGGTAAGCGGGAGGGACTGACCTTGGATGGTGCGGACGCCGGCGTCGAGGAGCTGCTGGGACCAGGAGGAGGAGGCGCGAAGGTCGAGGGACCGGACCTCGCGGGCGCCGCGGCGGAGCAGCTCGAGGCAGAGTGCGGCTCCGACGAAGCCCTGCCCGCCCGTCACGGCGAACCGGACGCCCTCAATCCCCTCGTTCGCGCTCAGATGCATCTTCTCGGCGGGGTACAGATCGCCGGCGACGGAGTCTGAAGTCTGAACTGTGAAGCTGTGAAGTGGACGACTAGCGCCTGTTTAGCTAAATTTTAGTAGATTAATTTTAGCTGTGGTATATCTAAATAGTCCATAGCTAAATCTAGATAAATTTTAGCTGGAGGCAAAATATATATAATCTTATTAATTATTTTAATGTAGCTAAAAGACTTCAGGCTTGTTTGGCACAAGTTAACTTCATTAGTAAAACTGTTTTTTAGAAAATAACTTTATGAGCAACTTTCTAGATGAAGCTGAACTGTTTTGAAAAAAAGTTTGGTAAAATAGCTTCACCAACTACTTCATGCATAGTTGAGAGAGAGAAATGAAGAAGAAAGCTGCAATAAGCTACTTTTTTCAGCTTTATTCCAACTCATGTCTTTGTGAGAGGAGAAGAAAAACAGCTTCACTCATGAAACTGTTTTGGAAATAAGTGTTTGACAAAAAAAAAACAGCTTAAAACTGTTGTGAGCTGTACCAAACAGGTTCTTCAATGATAAACTACTTCTAGCTAAAGTTTAGCTAAAGGATCCACACCCCCGGCTAAAATTTAGCTATCTAAATAATAGAATTAATGAGGGGTAACATTATCAAGGTTTTCAATTAACTAGAGAATCCAAACACCTGAGTTAGTTAATTTTTAGTTGGCTAAATTTTAGCTTTAGTAATTAGCTAGTTAAATTTTAGTTAAGCAGGATCCAACGAAGCCATGTGAATTCCCTCGGCAATTACCTCAGCGAATTTGCTTTTACATCGTCATCATCAGAATGTCACGTACCTCAAAAAAAAATCAGAAAATCGACTTCTGTGTCTGGGCTAGATGCCTGTAGATTGCTTAACCCGTTAAGACTCGCTACTCAAAAAAAAGATTAAATGTGAAAAAATAGGTCCCACCGAGATTTGAACTCGGGTTACTGGATTCAGAGTCCAATGTCCTGACCACTAGACCATGGGACCTTTGTTGTTCAATCTGAACAAACATTATACTTTTGAGAATGGACTTCATCTGCGAATTATTGACAATTAACATTTGCTGGTGAGATTGGGAGCGAACGTTGAAGGAGGATGGGCACGGCTAAGTACAGTCAACAATGGTATGAAGTTTGAACCATATATTTCTCCGTTGTTCCGATTAATTGTCCATACATGATACTTTGATTACCGCTTGGCCGCGCAATTGTTTACCGCTTTTCAAGACAGTTGTGTGTAGTAAGGCCTTGTTTAGTTTCCACCAAAAATCAAAAACTTTTCAAGATTCTCCGTCACATTGAATCTTACGGCACATGCATGTAACATTAAATATATATGAAAACAAAAACTAATTGCACAATTTGCCTGTAAATCGTGAGACAAATCTTTTAAATCTAGTTACTCTATGATTGAACAATGTTAACAAAGTGCTACAGTAGTGAAATCCAAAAAAGTTTCGCAACTAAACAAGGCCTAAATATATCACAAAATAATTCTCCTGATTGTACTGGAGTGGTGGATGCGACATGGATTTTGTGAAATCAAGTAGCTAGGGGATCTTGACATCAACGATAAAAAAAGGTATATTGCCATGTAGATTATCTTACTAGATAAATAGATTCCTTCCAAAACTACGTTTGAACAAATTGTGAAATTCGTTACAAAATTATTAATTTATTAGGCACCCCAGAGTGTTGCATTTTTCACTGGGTAGGAAGCCATGGTATAGATGCCACAAACACCCTCCGGCTTCCCGGTGCCCATCTTTATCCTGACGTAGCCTTGTTCTCCCCAGTTCTTGCCCCACGAGTTCTTCATGGTGATGTAGTTCTGGCCGTACGACGAGCCATACCCGACGGCCGTCAGTGCATGATCAAGCTCGTCGCTGCAGCTCCCGTCGAACACCCCCTGCAGCCAGCCAGACGAGGTGCACATGTTACTAATCTTCTGTGAGACTGTGACAGCTAGTGACGCCATCTGAAACCACACAGGCAGTCAATTTTGCTTACCCCTTTGTAGAACTGGAAATCCCTGCTCCCTGCAGCGATGCCGACACTGACAGGCTGATGAGCCAACGCTTTCAGCAGGCTTATCTCGCTGTTCTCCGGGACATCCTCGTATCCAGTTATAGTGACGACGTTGGCATAAGGCTAAACACGCCAGAGCAAAGAATTATAACCCTTGTTAGAACTGCCTGCAATCCAGCCTACATACGAGGAGGATTTGCGTGTCTTGTGCGAACCTGTTTTTCTTTGCAGTAGCCTTCTTCCATGAGGTACGGGTAGTCGTCCTCGGCGTGGATCCCCTGGCTCCCCATTATGTAAGCGAACGCGAAGTCCATGAGACCCCCTTCGCAGCCATGATCTAACATGGTATCGCAGTCCATCAGCTCCTGCTCCGAGAGTGATACCAGCTTGCCCGTCACAATCTGGTTGATCCCTTCAACTGCTGCCACTGACGAGAAGGCCCAGCAGCTCCCTGCAAGCAAATTTTTTTCTCACCTTGTTAGCACAGTAGTACAGTATATTCTTGTGGAATCGGTACTAACAGTATGCTGAAAAGGATGGTGTGCGTATATTGTTCAGAGATGGAACTCACCGCATTTTCCTTGGTTCTTGACCGGCGTCACGGCTCCCTTGTACCTCCAGTCGACTGACCATGGCAGGTTGGCTGCGGCGGCGTACCTGAACGTTGTTGGGGTACGTGTTTGTGCACCCATTCTTGACAATCCTTGCTTCAATCCCAGATGATTGGCCTTGAACTCTTCGTGAGTGATGTCGGCGAACTGGTTCAGGCCCAGCCAGTAGCTCCCGTTCTTCCTGTTTGTTTCTGCAATGTGCATCAGGTTCTGCTTGAATATCCCATACCTCTTCAGCTTCTCCTTCGGGCTGACGTAGATCTTTCTGTGCTTCACCGACCAGGATTTGAAGAGGTTAACAAGCCTGTTGGGCAATGCAAGATCTTCCTGGGAGTATCCAACAACAGAGGGGTCTCGGTGGTGACTGGCAGAACAGGCTGCAAATGCTAGGAACAGGACGAGCACCGGGAGCTTGGGTTCCATGGCGAATGTCTGCTGCTGTTTCTTGTCATGGCATGTCCAGGATCGATGAACACATTTATACTGCAAATATCTATGTTTCTTGCAAGCAATTCACTGCACCAGATATGGCTCTTCTGGGTGAAGCTTCTGAAGGGCAGTGCCTTGCTTTAGCAGGAAGCTGTCGTTGCGCCCTTGCAGGTATGCCTCTGTTCCACAAGTTTCGTAGTAGAAATGCTTTTCAGTGCTTCTCCAAAGCCACAGATGACGTTTAAATCTTGGTTTTGGTAGCATGATGCGTTATAGTAAGGGTATCTTATACTTGCAGCTCTGCACACCTGTTAGAGATAACGTGCTCGACCATGCGAAGCAGCTGCACGATGGCCTTTATAGAAGGATAGCTAAGTATCTTTTGCTCGTCTGCTCAAGTCATCACCAAACAGAAGAACCCCACACTATTTTATTCTCAACCAACTACTTGCACTATCAATTTCGAGTTTGGTGACGAGATGCTAGATGTGCCAACTGACAAGCTCACATTCCTAGAAGCTTATACTCCGAACCAAGGACCAAAAAATGACTACTTTGATACTAAACTCTATTATCCGGCAGGATCATCATTTAAAAAAACACTTTGATACTAAAATCTACTATCCCACAAAAATCAGCCTGAAGAATAGCTTGTTTTACAACAGCTCAGATAAGTAAGAGAGGCAAGAGCAGGGTCAAATTGCAATGATGCTGCATGCTCTTGCATTCTTGCTCTTCATACGCAGGCTATCAACACAAACCAATCGCCTCGATGCATCCATAGAACAGTATAATTCAAGGCAGCCAATTGGGTTGAAGCTCAGTTACATTGCACTATTTAGTTGTTCACAACAAAGCTCAGTATCCGAAGTCGCTAAACGGTACAACAGGTCAGGAAAGAAGCACTCATCTCGCGAACTTCAAACAGAAGTGAATATTGACAAATACACAGATGTCAACAACTGAGTATCCAATGCCTGATTTTATTATCAATTCACAGTGCTGTTTACGGAACCCTCAGGTACTTAACTTACTCCACATTATTTGCTTTTCCAGGAACTGGAAACAAACTCTTACATTTAGAAAAAGCAGCAGCAGCTCATCTCATAGTACAAGTTCAATCTGATTGTGATGGGCATCAGCCCATATCTACCTGTGTACGCTCAGATCTGAAGAGCATCAGCAATTGAGCCAGCAAGGCTCAGAACCTCAAATGGAGGTCTTTGGCCAATAGCTTTTACTGTGTGTGGGCATGAGTCCGTGATCCAGAAGTAAGCAAACTGGTCGCCTGGCCCAACTGCGATCAACACATAATAAGCAATAAGCAACTAGAAGGAAAAGTGGGAATTGCTAAGTTGGATGAACTGCTAATTACCAGAATTAGACGCCATGAAACGTTCATATGACCGCTTAGGGAACACAGCATGAGTCACATAAGCACTAACTTTTGCAGCGCCTTGCGAAGCTAGAACTTTCTGCAAAAGAAGAAAGATTTATATATATATATATATAAAGTGATAGGTAATGTAAGCAGAATATGTGTCCAACCATGAGTCATAACACTCAACATTTGTCAACTGACGGTATGATAGATTACAGACAGTAAACCAGGTCTACCAACAAAGTGAGAGTTGAGGACTGAAAAATTGGGCACAGATTTGACAACAGAAGGCACTAGTGTTGCTTTTAGCTTTTAACAGGACTCTTTTTTTATATACTGGCAACTTTCCAAAATGTGCACTAAGGATATGAACCCCCCCCCCCCCCACACACACACACACACCCCAAAAAAAAACACCCGCAAATAGCCTCTGCCATATTGAATATGTGACACAGAATTTCTTTCTAAACTGAGTAAATGGTAATAACTAGGTATTTAAGCATTGTCATCTACTATCATGAAGAAGCAATAGGATAACACATCCATCATACCTGGCATTCTCGAAGAGTTCCCCCAGATTGCACTAAATCATCAACAATAACAACATGACGGCCTTCAGGATTTCCTTCCTTTATACGGACTATTCTCTTGTCACCTTCACGAACCTTGTTACAGACTATCTGTATACAATCAAACAGACCAACGTGAAATCCATGGCAAGAGAACACTTAAACTGGGGGATTCAGGACAACACAAGGACTGGGGGATTCAGGACAACACAAGGTATGCAAAACAAAAGATAGACATATCCAAGCAAGAAAAGGGAACCGCTGACCATTGGAAAGTGCTGCAACAGCTTGTGGAACCGCTTCCACGCTCCATCATCTGGAAAGGCAATGGTGATCTGCACGCAACATGCCATCGGTCAGGGCTACAGTAGGAATCTATCCAAAAAAAAAAAAGTTTGTTTCGCACAATAATGTATGCCACTACGAACATTTTTTGCGTCCGGCAGCTGGCGGAGGCGCTGCAGCAGGAGCGGGATCCCTGTCTCGAAGCATGGCAGGACGTCGTCCCCGAAGTAGAACCTCTCCTGGAGCGCGTGGATGTCGTAGATGACGACACTTGTCGGCCCGCCGCGCGACTTGGGGATCATCGAGAGGATGCGCGCGAGGGTGAACGCGGTGGCGACATCGCCCTCCTCCTCAACGCGCTCGAAGGAGCCCGTGGGGAAGAAGGGCAGCACGAGCGTGAATGAGGAGATGAAGAGCTTGGGCAGCGCGAAGATGACGGAGATCTGCTCGAATATGACCGCCGGCGAGCTGAATGAGGCCAGGAACGCCACGTGCTGCCCCCGGATGTCGTGGGCCTTGTTGATGAACAGGTTCGGGAAGCCGTCGTCGAAGCTCCTGGTGGTGCGGCGTCACAGAACTCGACGGATCAGGTTGCTCCACGAAATCGGTGAGGCGAGAAGAGAAAGAGGACAGGAAGGGGGGAGGGTGGCGTACCGCCAGTTGATGGACTGGAGCTCGATGGCGTCGGAGCTGGCGGCGACCTTGAGGGCGAGCTCCTCACATTCGGAGCAGTAGAAGAGGTGTATGTGCTTCTCGTGCTTCTTCGTCTTCTGCTTCGCGGCGGCGGCGGCGGCGGCGACGACCTCCATCGGTGGGTTTCGGAGGCGGCGGGGACAGGGGAACCAAAAAGAACGGCGCGGGGAGGGGTGGACTCTGCTTTGACGGAACAGTTGATGCCGGCTTTTATCGAGACGCGCTGCCGCTGCGAATATTTCTCCTTGATTTTTGGCTTTTGGGAGCCTAAACCCTAGACCCCAGCCGCGACGCGCTAGAGAAACAAAAAGAGGCCCGCGATGTGAAAATACGGCGAGGCGAACAAAGTGGGGGAAAAGATTGTGCGAATGTTCCCGGTTTTTTATAGACGGACGCGAAGGGCCGAAGGCACGGGCAATAATGCCGTATGCGACGCCGAGACGGATCGGCATGGAGCGCGCCGCCGCCTGAACGCGACGGCTACTTGCTCGAGGAGCCAAGTACGCTTTTCTCCTGCATGGCCATCATGAAGCACGCAGCCACCTCAAATACGCCATTACTCATAAAGTGACTTTTCCTGTATATACGCCAAAACATCATTGCTAAAGTGACTTTTTTTTTCTTGTATAGATATAGATAGAATGGTGTTTCCAGTGAGAAACATCATGACCCATGAGCATAAAGTGACTTTTTTTCCCTGTATAGAGTGGCGTTTCCAGTGAAAGAAAAACGATATGCAAGATAGTAGGGTCAACCTAGTTATCAGCAGAGTTCACACTTCAGAGAAACAAGAGAACCATGACAAATTGACGATTTGGCAAGCATCGAAGAGTAAAAACTGAGACATGGAGCTGGTTTATTCCCCACTTGACTGGTGGGACGGTGATTTACAATCTGCCTATCCTCATGTGTATGTTGTACCCTTGGGCCAAAAACAATGAAGTAATCATAAGTTACAGATATGTGGTTAATCCAGAAGCACTACAAAATCGAAACCTCGAAAAACAATGCCAAAACTTTTGCACAGCGACAATCCCTTTTCGCCGACAGGAATCTGATTCAAGTTTCTTGAACATCAACATGAAGGTCAAACTGATGGTATTTCCAGTAGCAGACCTTACCTCGCATGCACCCCGGCCGAGCTAAGTGTCAGGACTCAGGAGTGGGTTGACTTCAGGTTGCTCAGGTCTCAACTCACGATCTCATCGGATGTTGAATGGTTAGTTTCCAAGTTGAATTTAGGCTCACTGGGATACACAAAGACAGTCGCTGCTGAGGCTGAAGGAGTCAATGCAGCAGAATACCGCACCGAAGTCACTGTGATCTTTGGCAACTGCTGAGAGCCGGAACCAAGCGGTACAAGCTTATGCCTAACAGTGTGCTCTGATTTAGGCAGAATGAAAGCAGCATGATTGTGAGCACCAGAAAAAACGAAATTCTGGGAATCAACAAGGGAGTACTTGATTTCCTGAAGCAAAGACGTTGAATTGTGAATCTTCACATAGATAGTGAAAGGGATTCCAAGGATTGCATAGGGAGGACACTCCATGCCCACAACAAGCGGCGACTCCTCAATGCTGACCTCAGGTAATTGTTCTTTCATAATAATAACCCTATCTTGATCCTCACCAAGACTTGATTCTCTTGACCAATTCAGGCAAATTTCACCTAAATTGAAGTTTGTACTGATAGCCCGCGGATTGACCGAAAATATTCCTTTGTATTCCTCACTAGGAGCAACAACTGCATGACCACTGGAAATTCCACTGATCTGTTGCACTGAACAGAGCTGCTCTCCATCACCATCAGGTTGAATGGTCATTGAATGCAAACACAAAGGCACATCAGTGCAGTTTCTAGCAGTCACAATAAGCATGTTAGACTCGTTCATAGCAAGAGAACATTTTTTATCATCACTTCCTAAGGATCTGATCCCTGATAGCAACAATGGTTCTCGCCTAAATGGTCTCAAAAACTGGTGACTAATTAATAAGGGGATCTGCCCTTCAATTTGCAAGCTTCTATGGACGTTAAGCCGGTGCAATGCTTCTTCTTCACTTGAGCCCAGGGAGTAACCAAGTGAAACATAAAGCATGACTGATTTTGCTCGATGCCATTTGATTTCTAATTTGCATGACCAGGAATCACCGACACTCAACGTTGGAACAGATATAACCCCAAATGAATACTGGATCTTTCTTATGCTATCAGCTTCTTCCTTTGACTCTTTATCCTCGGACGCAGTTGAGACACCAAGAAGTTCAACATGATGACTTTCAGAATCTTCTGCTTCCCTTGGACTCAACAACAGACCACCACCTCTGGCATCAACGAGGTTAATTTTCAGCTCACCAGAATGGACTGCATGCCCTTTTGACTCTATGGTCACTGGTACAGTAAATAACTCTCCAACTAAAGCAGGGCCAGCAGAATTTAAGACAAGGTCAACTTGAGCATCTGGCTCTTCAACTTGAATAAGCTTCTGTCCAGAAAAGGCAAGAGCAGTGTCCTTTGTGGGCAGTGTCTCCACTTGGTTCTCAAATTTCCATAATGGGAAGTCTTCCATGGACGCAGGACTTTCAGCATGGCAGCAAATCACAAGGTGTTTGTTTATTGTCGCCTTCACAGACAAACATTCTAGCTTTCCACTCTGTCCTGCAGAACGTACTTATAATGTTATCTCCACTCTGGAATTAGTGGTAGGAAAACTATCACCAAACACATATCAAGGAAAATGTTGTCTCAAATGCTCGAGTACCAAGTAACAAATAGGCAAAGCCCTATAAAACTAAGCAAACTAAAAAAGATAAAGGGAGCTATAACTGTGGTTTCACCTTTGAAGATGGAACATCACATGACAATTCTTTATATGCCACCTATTACTCAAAATGGATATACCCATTTTTACCACAGCTAGATAACTAGCCAACATATCGCATGGCTGGTTCCTTAATAGCTTATCAGTTTGATTCTGTTTCCTAAAATAATTACTATTATTATTATGCAATTAATGTTAACCATTTGCTTTTTTTAACCAAAAATGTAAAGCATTTGTGTTTTTCTTTTACTAAAAATAAAAATTATAAGCATTTGTTTTCACCGCATTTGTTGTCTTTGTCCTCAGTATATGCATACATCATATTGCATGTTCAAGTACTCCAAATATTAGCTCAGTTCTGCATGAAATCTATGATAAGGTACAGCTTCTAATTAACGCAGATGCTACAAAGTTGGGAGGCCCCCTGCATGTATCCCTGGTCATTTCTCTCTTGTTTAAGTGGCGAGCGCTTTTTGCTGAGTGCCCGTGTGGTGTGTCTGTGTGTGTTATAGGCTTTGAGCTTTGCCCCTTGGGAGATTATAAGAGACCAGTTCTTTCTTTCCTATCTCTAATACAAAGTTGTGCAGCTCTCCTGCATGTTTGATAAAAATATAGATGATACACCTTTTTATCATACATGTCACAGGATACATCAATAACATCATATCATTATGTATTTATCATGAATCCATAATATGCCGCGGGTAGCATGCTATTTTATTTTAAGAAAAATCTCTCATTTGAGGATAACCTAAGGATTAGATCTTTCTCTTCAGTTGACATTACGTTGCTTTATCCTTCCCTTGGCATGGCAATAACATCCTAAAAGAAATGATTTTGGCTAAAATAAATCAAAATAATATTTCTGGGCTTTCTGATTTCCTTCAACGATAAAATACATATCATAGTATCTGGCTTTTGCTAATCCAGGTCCCCCACATGGAGTTCCTAGCTCACATATTACATCAAATACAGGGCCAGGCAACCAGTGAACTTAATTTACAATAGACGCTAACACAGTAACACAACGAGTTGACGAACACTTAATGAGAAGTATACTGATAGTACCTGATTTTAACTCATGTGTCAACCGCATCCATCTGTTGGTGAAGAGTGTAAGAGAAGAAGTATCTTGAACAATTTGGTCGTGCAAATTTGAATCTAAAGGAGGAGAATCTTCCTGTGCACTATGTATCACAAAGTTACAGTCAGATTGATTGAACTGAACCTCCAGCTGATCAACCACAACTGGAGAAGGAAGATGAGATAAGAGTGACACACTGACAAGCAGAGGTGAACCAGGTTTTACAGATTGATCATGAAAAGCAACAGACGCAATAAGCACCATTCTTAACGGGCTTATCTGATCAATATCAAGGCGAGTAACTTCTTCCATCGCGTTATTAAATTCATCATCGGTTCCTTCTGATGACTGTTTTCTTTCCAAAACATTAATAACTTCCTGCTGTATATTCTCTCTCCTGGAAATGGTAGGGGAACCTGCAGGCCCACTCTTAATTTTGTTTTCTCGATTTTCCTCTCCACTACCAGAAAATAATGGTAATGCAGCCATCTCTAGAGAATAACTGATAAAATCCTTTGGAGAATTAAGTTTAATCGAGCACTCTCTCAAGTATCCTAGGTTCTCCCAAAGCAAAGTGGTCCAACCCTCTTGGCGGTATAGACCAGCAACACTATCAAAAAGCTGTTTTGCGTTGCTAAAATCCCCAGCTGCGTAATATTCTATAGCCATTCCACCACTACAGGCAGAAGCCATTCTTGTAGCACCTAGGCTCTGAAATGATTCATAAGCTTTTCTGAACAATGCTATTATCTCATAAGAATCTTGAAACCTTTCAGCTTCTGACAAAGCATAGCTGGTGTATTCAGTATCAGAAAGGCTGCAACCAGATTGAGGTATAAACATTCATATTCACATTCATATAAAGAATATGCTATAACTTTTTGAAAACAAGTCAAGGAGCTTACGGTAGTACACTAACTGTATCTCCTTGCTCAAACAAGCGGACATATTGGCCAACATATACAGAAGGCATTACTGACTCAGGTACTCCATTAACTTCTGTTGTAAGGTTAGCCATTGATGATGAGCATTCAATGGCATACCTCTTCTCTCTCAAGTAAGTTGCTGCTAGCTGTCAGAAGAAAATGTATGAGAAGTCAATTGTTAGTGCAATCGAGTAAATGGAGTGTCTATTGTAGTTCCGTGCAAAGATGTAGGTTGAACCTGATAGTAGTATGCTGGCTGAAATTCCCACTCGGTCAATGCATTATCCGCAGTGCCAAATCGAGGAGATAATGTATCTGGAATAGTTGTAGATGTTGTTTCTATCAGCTCACCAAAGACAAGGAACTGCCTGCTAAACCATTCCCAGTGAAGAAAAGCAACTTCTGGTGTTCCAACAACCCGTTCATAGCTTCTGATATGCTTACGGAACCATGTGATTGCTTCTACCACTTTCCCAGCATGAAGTAGCAAGGTTGATATCTTAAAGTGAAATTGCTCAGCAACTGCTTTTATCTCAACTAGGCGTTGGGTTGGAGGCAACCTTGTTGAAGTTCCAATCATCTGAATATAAGCACATTATTATCAATGGATGATGCAAAGCCAACAGAAACTGCTTAAGAAACAGTGGAGGATCAGCTAACAGTGAGCTTTTTTGGATTTATGATAGCCACAGTTTGTCTTTTATATATGAGATAGTTGATTTAGTATGCCACTTGTTGATTAAGGATAAGGAAAGGGATGTGATCAGACCTCGCGCAAAACTCGAACACCTTCCTCATAGAACTTCAATGCTTCTGGCCAATCCCTTCTAAACTCCGCATAAATAGCAACCTGATGCATTAGAATAATGGAGCAAATGCATAGATCAGAACAATGTGGGAAAGAGATTAATCAAATTACCAACCAAAATGTGAACAAAATTATCTATGCTTCCATGCTTTTACACTGCACCTAGAATGATTAATAGCACTAAATTGAAGGAGAGAGAAGTCCTTACCTTGAAGCAGTACCGGATGCTCAGCTCGACAGAAGCAAAGTTTCTTTTCTCAATGCGAGCCTTTATCCTTCGCCCTTCCTCTTTATAGAATGCTGCACATAACTCCGCAAACACATTCTTCAATCTGCATTTACAGAATATTACAATCATCCACACCTCCAAAGAATTTGGCATAGAAAATGGTTAGGATTGTTCTACAAAGTGCAACAGTAAAAACACAGGAAAAGAAAAGTTACAGACTTGTTCAGAGATCTGTTCCATTCTGCTTCATCGTGCTCAATCAACACAACCAAGTTCTTGGAATCGATTTCTGCACGTTTCCTCAAGGCAACAGTTACATCCTCACTCAGCTCATCTGCAAAAAATATTATTAGGTGCAACTTAAAACCTTCACCATAGTCGGCATCCAGCTACCCAAAGATAATCAGTCTACAGTCAATGCATAGAGACAAGAGAAGACCAAAAAATTATCTAAGTCGGTACTTACCACTAGCTTGAGCCTGCACAAGGACCACCACTAATTTAGTGTTTTTCCCCTGAATTGCAGACCTGTGCGACAAACACAAATTACTTGGCGTCAACTTCGGTTATACTAGCTGCTGTTAATAAAGTGTGGGTGGTGCTTCCTAAGTCCCAAATTGTTGATAAGTTGTCCATTTTGCATCTTAAGACTCGCAAATAATCTCTGACCGTGCAAAGTCAATTTGGGATCAACAACGCAACGATTCAGATAACATACTTGAGGTTTTCGAGATCGGAGCAGGCCTGGAGCCACTGGGCGGGGTCGCCGGAGACCTGGTCGGCACGGAACAGCGCAGCGACAGCGGCCGGGACGCGGGTGCGATGCTTAAGGAGCCAGTCCTTCTTGAGGATTCCCGCGGGGGGTTGCGGCGGTGCAAGAGGGTCGCGGGGCTTACCGCTGCGGGCCAGGATGGAGGCCTTGGCGAAGTCCGGGAGAGCCAGTGTGTTCATGGGCGGTTGCTGGGAGCTGAGTGCCGCCGAGATCGAGGGGTGCAGCTCTGGGCACCCCACGATGGACACGAGTGACACCGGCGGCGTCCGCAGCTCCTCCGGGTAGTCCTCCATGGCCGCCCCACGCGCGGCCGAGGTGAAGCTACCGGGCGAGTGGCTCTGCTGTGGATATGGGTGGCGCCGCGACGGCGGTGATCGCCGTGGCCCGGGAGGACGGAAGAGTGCTCGGATCTGCGGTGGCTGTTTGGTTCGTTTCAGAGAAACAGGGACGAGTCTGCGTCAGCGAGGACGATGAAAGTAAAAGCAAGACGCGTGTAATAATGAGTTTTCCACACGGGTGTTTTCTGCAAAGATTGGAAGGACCTTCGTGTGATTTTAGA
>Ga0182004_10000051_pt1 | contig 41477 bp, 23 predicted proteins | sample Sormic07211540_1_FD_120479 | JGI IMG/M metagenome (GOLD analysis project Ga0182004, IMG submission 120479) | Endophyte microbial communities from Sorghum bicolor roots, Mead, Nebraska, USA - 072115-40_1 MetaG | ecosystem: Host-associated > Plants > Roots > Unclassified | place: USA: Nebraska...
AAAACTCTATATTGAAAAATAATTCATAACTTTTTCATATGAACTCAAATGAAGATAAACTTTATATCAAAATTGTAGGCAGCAACATGATCTACAACTTTGCAGTTGAAAAGTTTTTAAATTTAAATCGTTTAGGTCCCCAAAATATTTTTTATAAGTTTATAGATTTTAAAATTTAAAATTTAAAATTTAAAATTAAATTTTATAACACTAAACAACTTCAAATAAAAAAAATTCAACTACAAAGTTGTAGATTGTGCTGAGGACTATAATTTTGGTATAAAATTTGTCTTCATTTGAGTTCATATGGAAAAGTTATGAATTATTTTTTGATATAGAGTTGTTAGATTGCTTTGTTTTGACCCAGATGAGATTCAAAACCAAGCTTAGGGACCGAGATGACACAACTGAATAACTTTGAGGATCTAAACGGATGATTTCTAAGTTTAGGGACCAGGATGACACAATTGAACAAGTTTAGGGACCGATATGACACAGATGAACAAGTTTGAGGACCTAAATAATCGATTTGTGAGTTTAGGAACCGGGATGACACGACAGCACAAGTTTAGGGACCGGTAGTGGACTTTACTCTAAAAAAAATAACTAATCACAGCAGTAAATCACGAGGCGAATTTTTTGAGCCTTAGTCTATAGTTAGACAATTTTTGTTAAATATAAACGAAAATTCTACAATATCAAACTTCAAAAAATTTTGCATCTAAACAAGGCCTTATTTAAAATGTTAATGCAAATAATAAAATACATTAAAAAATATCTAATGATAAAATAAATCATAATAAAATAAACAATATTTATATTAAATTTTAAATAAGATAAATGGTCAAATAAGAAGTTTAAAAGTCAAAAAATAAGTTGCCATATCATAGGCAAAAAAAAAGCTAGTAATTGTATTCCCACTGATATTTTTCCCCTCTGCAAATAGGGGTAATTCCGAAGTTCCTGCACAATATTGAAGAAGCTCACATGCCGCACCTGCACGTCCTCGTTTTTGACTCTTCCACGTCTGCTGTTTTTTTGCACTTCATAAAGGGGCCAGAAAATGGTCAAGAAAGATGAGGTGGGCACCTCATTTTCTGCGCTCTGCCTTCCATGCCATCCACCCTCTACTCTGCTGGTCCCAACTCCCAACCTCCCCCAAGCTAATTTCCCCACAAAGCATTAATCAATCAATTAATTATTAGTGTACTCACAGTAGCTGTAGTTGTAGTACTCCTGGCACTACCATTACTAGCCCTAACTATAATACTGCAAGCAAAGGACAAAGGTGCCGCTGCCCATCAGCCCATGGTTTAAGGCAAAAGCAACCATAGCACAAGGCACAGGGCAAGGCAGCCTTTGTTTGCTTGCCCACTGTTCTTGCACAATTTCAGCAACACCCTTTGCCATCCACCTTTTCACACCTTGCAGCACCTCCTCCCTTCCTCTCTGCCTCTCTGATGCTTGCTGTGTGCTGTGTTTTGTTTTGCAGCTGGTTAGAACTTTTCTTGGTTACTCCGTAGAATACCAGTTACCACCCACCCACAGGATTTCCTCCTCCGTCTCTCCCTCTTTTCTGCAAAGCTGAAAGGAAGAAACCCAGCAGCACCCCACTATTTATGCAGAGCCCCCTGTATTTGGTTGGTACTACAGTATCCCCTCTCTTCTTCTCTAGTGGATTGGAGCTGCTTATCTATCTATCTATCTATCTATCTATCTATCTGTTCATCATCACAAGAATAATAACAACAACCCCTGCCTGCGTTGCTTGCTGCTACCCTGACCTGTGTGACCTGGCCTAGAAGATCAGGAAGAGGAGGAGGAGGTTGGTGCTGGGGGCATCAAAATCTTTTCGGGTCAGGGTCTCAGGGCGGCAGCACCAACAGCGGCAGGGGAGGAGCAAATCGATTTCTGCAAAAGAAAGAACAAAAACAGAACGTGTGGGTAAATCTCACAATTTTTTTCATTGCCGCAAGTTCTTGGATCTGGCAAAAAAAATAAAGCACGGCTGGGGATAGGGCGATGAGGACGATGACGATTCTGATATGAACGATTGAACTGGCCCCTAGCCTTCTCACATCAGCTCAGCTGACGGATCTGTCCGTGCAAAAATTGCCGGTAAATCTCCTCTCTTCCTTGCTCCTCCTTCCCCCAGCCGTTTGGACTGGGTGGGGGATCTTGTTGTTCTTGATTCTTGCTGCTGCTGCTGCTCTTGTTCCCTATTATTTTTCCGTGTATACGCTTGCTGTTTGTATATATGTATATGTTTTTATCTTTGGATTGGAGGATAGGAAGACGATAGTTTATTTGCAGTTGCAGCCGATCTGAAGGTTAGAGCGACATGTGATGCAGATTCGTAGATCGGCGTTCTAAAATTCGTCGCTGGATGGCTGTACAGATCTGTTGCGGCTCGATTGCGTGTAGCTGTTCATAGTAGGGAACTAGGGATTAGCGCTGGAAAAAATTGGGAAAAGCAAAGTACCCTGCTTCAACTTCGATCCAACCAGGCTGCAGGGCTCTCCAGAGGATTCAGTCAGATCCGTCCCGTATGTGTCTGCCTTGTTTTCTTCGTGGATTTGGTTTTATTCGTTGGATTGGATTTTCTTTTTGTTTCGTGAATTTCGCAGTGTGGGGTGCGGATTCTATCTCTTTCCTTTTCGTCGTGCCATGTTGGCTGCCTTGTTTCTGTTTGACAGCATGCTGCATCTTCTTGCATTTTTTTTTCACTCAGAAAAAATATGAACATCCGATTCCGATCGGGCGTTTGGCTCAGACTGCTCTTGAATTTGCTTGTTTGGTGACATTCGAGTCAGATCTACCTGCGTGCTGTTTGATCTGATCGATTTTTCTGCATTTTGATTGCCCAACTTACTTTGGGACTAAAACAAAAGGCCCTGTTGATTCGTTTTGATTGATTAAAAAAAAACAGAGGGCTGCATTTTTCCCTTCGTGGTCTCTTCTGATTTGCGTCGAGAGGACAGAGATTCGTTTCCAATTTCCATGCCCCTCCGCTATTCATTCGCAACCGCAGCTAGTGTGTGTACAATCCCAATCCAAAGAGATATGCGATGAGGAAATGCAAATCGTTCGTCAAAAAATCGATGAGGATCCGTGTCCGTGCTGGCAATCCGTGTCCGTGTTCCTGGATAGCGATGTGTGCGAGGGAGACCCAGCGCTCCAATCAGCTGGCGCCACGTCGCCCTCCCATTGGGCCTTTTGCCTCATGGGCTGACTGGGCCGGCTAATGTGAAGAGAGACAGGGTCCTTTGTGGGCCTGCTATTCGCAGGCCATTCGGCCCATCCATCCACGTTTTCCCTTCTCGTTCTTTCCCCTTCGTCCCTGCCGCAGTGCCGCCTCGCCTTCTCCGTTTCCGCGGCCGCTTCTGCTCGGTGCTCCCTCTCCCTTCCCTCCCTCCCATGGAGGCGTGTACGGCATGGAGTTGGGGGAGCCCCACGACAGGGTGCGGGGCCCGTGGAGGTCGTGGTTGGCATGGCCCCGTGCGATTATTGTTCGTGGCTGGCTGTTCCCTTTCCCTTCCTGCGTGTTTTCAGGGGTGGCCTTGCTCAGTTGCCACCCCAGCGATTTCCTGCAATCCTGCATCAGAGGGGGGCATTTTATCCACGCAGGGTGCAGAAATGGCCGTGTTGGGTGCGCTTGCGCTGGGATTTGTGCCCCCGCGTTGCCAGTTGCGGTCTTGCAGAGCAAGGAGCAATGGACGTCTCGTGCTTTCATATGATTTCTCTACATCCTAGTTTCTGTAGGCTGTAGCCTGCTGTGCTGTAGTGGCTTTTGTGTTGAAGATGAGTGACTCAGTGTAAGTATGACTGTGTGGCAAATGCAATTGAGCTGTACCCTTTCAATGATTTGGTTTGGAACAATCTGAATGTGATAATGTTCCCTACTGTAATTTGCTTATGTACCTATACTGAGGTTTATTAGTTTCCTTTGTAGGTTATCAGTAGGCATTTGTATACGTTTACCTCTTTTGCCTGTCATAACCATCTTAGTTTCACACTGTATCTTTTGGTTTGCTGATCAAAGTGTCTCCTTTGATGTAGTAATGATGGGAACAGAGTGCATTGTGGCCACACTCGGCGGGGATCCTGAACCCTCAATTCCACCTGGATTCGGACCTTTCGTTGCCCTCGCGTTACAGGGCATCCGGGACAATGTCAAATCAGGTGATGCTCATTCTAGTTCTGCTCAAGCAGTGCAGTGCAAGGAGAAAGATGTCGATATTGTGGAGCACGGTTCAGCAAATAGTCGGAGTGGTACTCCTGCTAGTACTTCTGGGACCCATAGTTGCAGGAGGTCACTTCGTAACAGGCCTCCAATAGACTATAGCCAGTTCGACCTTATCTGGGACGACGAATCTGATGTTGAATCTGCAGAAAAGGTTTCACTTGTGTATTTATCCTTATTTCTTGTGCAATTACCTGAATTTGTCATGATTTTAATGACCTGCGGCGACATTCTTATGTTTTCTTGACAGGGAGTGGGATCAGTGAGACACAGACGACAGTTACCGAAAGGAGTACTTCGGGGATGTGCAGAATGTGCTGATTGCCAAAAGGTTGTGTAACTATGGTAAATTTCTGCGTCACTTGCAGGAAGATGTTTTTTTTTTGTCAGCTTATGCACATCACATCATGCAGGTTATTGCAAGATGGAATCCATCTGGTGCAAGGAGGCCTGTTCTTGAGGAAGCTCCTGTTTTCTATCCGTCCGAAGAGGTATCTTATATTTATCACACTATGCAGTAGTATGATAGTACTTAGTTTATTTTTACATACACTAATCTCATGGTACCATCTTGTGGGTTAGGAATTCAAGGACACCTTAAAATACATTGAGAGTATATGTCCTAGGGCAGAGCCATATGGAATTTGTCGTATTGTCCCACCACCTTCTTGGAAACCTCCTTGCCTTCTTAAAGAGAAGAACATATGGGAATGCTCAAAATTTTCTACTCGGGTACAGAAGGTCGACAAGCTCCAAAACCGTAAATCATCCAAGAAGAGCAGAAGAGGTGGGATGATGAAGAAGCGGAGAAAACTTTTAGAGCTGGAAGATAACAATAACCTTAATCACAGTCAAACTGGGATGCAGCAAAACCAAGAGAGGTTTGGATTTGAACCTGGACCTGAGTTCACACTTCAGACATTTAAGAAGTATGCAGATGACTTCAATGAACAGTATTTTAAGAAAGAAGTGTCTGGGGACTCAGTGCCATCAGTCGAAGACATTGAAGGCGAGTATTGGCGCATAGTTGAAAAGCCAACCGAAGAGATAGAGGTACCAGACATCTACTATCTTCGAGTAAATATGTCGTTTGCAATTCATAGCTCTCTCCAAACTTTAGAAAGGGCAATTTATGTCATTTTAGATCTACACTTGCTAGAGAGTTTCTGGTTTTAGCTTTCCAGTGCAGCTCTGTTGTTCTGTATATGATTCCTGATTGCGTGAACATAGTCTTTGCACTTGGGCATAATATATTTTTAGGTGTACTACATACTTATAGCATATTCAAAGTTCCAATATTTTTTTTGACAATTAGTCCTGCTACCTTCTAACTTATCAGAAAATCCATTCTCATACAGGTAGTATATGGTGCTGATTTGGAGACTGGAACTTTTGGTAGTGGATTCCCAAAGTTTTCTCCTGAAGTAAAATCTGATGTTGAGCATAAGTACGCAGAGTCTGGTTGGAATCTAAACAACTTGCCTAGACTACAAGGTTCAGTTCTATCTTTCGAGGGTGGTGACATCTCTGGTGTTTTGGTACCTTGGGTGTATGTCGGAATGTGCTTTTCATCATTCTGCTGGGTAAGATGCTCATTGGAATGTCTACTTCTCTTACAATTAAGATTAAAATTGTTGTCATTATCCAAATTTAATATTCATGTTCTGAGATTTACACTGCCATGTCTCTGCTGACAGCATGTTGAAGACCACCATTTGTACTCACTGAACTACATGCATTGGGGTGCTCCAAAGATGTGGTATGGAGTTCCAGGAAAGGATGCTGTGAATTTGGAGGCTGCAATGAGGAAACATCTACCTGACTTGTTTGAGGAACAACCTGATTTGCTTCATAACCTGGTAAGTGTTTCTCTCTTGACTAGTTATTTTAAACTAGGGCTTCAGGTATTCATGCATCATTAGACATTAGTTAATAGTTAAAAGAACATAGAATAGGGGCTAATTTTTTCATTGTGTCTTACGACAACGTGTCCTCCCACGTCTTTCCCTCCCTCACGTGGTCCATTTATAGTATGCTGTAACATCACTATAAATAGTAAACAGATTTGGTGCTGAGTAATGTTAAGAAAGTCCTGTTCTCTCACACCTGTCTTCTTTTCTATATTAGAATTTTTTTGCCAGCAACCGAATCACCTCTTGAAGTATCGCAGCTTTTGATATATTCATGAAGTGTTCCTGTATTAAAACTAAACACTTGCATGTGCGATAAACAGTAACAGCTTAACTGTACATGTACATGTACAAGGTACATATATGGTCATCTGAATATCCAGAAACATTATATTTTTTATTTATATGTATGATGAATATTTAGCATAATGGTGTGATGGTGGCTATATGGGATTTGCTCTGCTGTGGCATGTGATGTTTGCACGAGTTGCCTTCCTTTTGATATATATGATATGGAGGTGCATTTATAAGATGGTAACTTCTTCGCAGGTTACTCAATTTTCACCATCATTGCTTAAATCTGAAGGAGTACCAGTCTACCGATGTGTTCAGCATGAGGGAGAGTTTGTCCTAACATTCCCTCGGGCATACCATGCCGGTTTCAATTGTGGCTTCAATTGTGCAGAAGCTGTTAATGTGGCACCGATAGATTGGTTACCAATTGGACAGGATGCGGTTGAGCTTTATCGTAAGCAAGCTCGTAAAATTACTGTTTCCCATGATAAGCTGTTGCTTGGGGCTGCAAGAGAAGCAATAAGAGCTCAGTGGGATATCCTGTTCCTCAAGAGAAATACTGCTGATAACTTGAGGTGGAAGAGCATGTGTGGACTTGATAGCACCATATGCAAATCGCTTAAGGTAGATGCCTATTGCACTATATATAAATAATGTTTTTTATTTAAAAATCAGTGAAATCTTATGTAATTTCCTGCTCAGGCAAGAATCAATTTGGAGTTGGTGCAAAGACAAAATATATGCTCTCCTTCTCAATCTAGAAAAATGGATGCTGAATTTGATTCTACCGAAAGGGAGTGTGCATTGTGCTATTATGATCTGCATCTTTCTGCTTCTGGCTGTCCATGTTGCCCAGAGAAATATACTTGCCTTGCACATGCAAAGCAGCTTTGTTCATGTGACTGGGACAAAAGATTTTTCCTATTCCGTTATGATGTCAATGAGCTAAATCTGTTAGCTGATGCTTTAGGTGGTAAGTTAAGTGCAATTCACAGATGGGGTGTCTCTCATCTTGGATTAAGTCTGAGCTCATGTGTCAAACGAGAAAAAGACCAAGATTCGAAGACTCTTCACAGAGTAACTGAAGGCCCCAGAAGGTCCTACATGTCTCAGGCTTCAACAGTATCATTGGCACCTTCGGTGGTTTGCAAAGAACAGAACAACAATGGAAATAAGATGCTGAACACATCTAGTTTGGAAACGGATACTTCTGGTCCTTTTTCCGAGCCAATAAAATCTGGAAATGTTTCACTACAAAAGGAGACACAAATGAGGAATGAGGTATTGTGTACGCTAAACAACAGTGTCAGTCCTGAAGGCCACAAAGGCTCACTAAACTTTCCAGTTCCTTCTGGTCAGTCATTTTCTTCCAATTTTGCAACAAGGTCCTTAAGTACTTCAGGTGAATCTATGAAAACTGCATATGGCTTGGCAGTATTTGAAGGGAGTAGAGAATCTTCTCGGTCTGGAAACTGTATATCTTCAGTTGGTGTGCATCATAACATACCACCAATAATGGTTGATCAAGGAAACAACATGAATCCTAGTATGGAGAGCTCAAATAATTCACATAGGTTGATGGCATCTAACACTAATGCAACTCAGTGTCACTCCTACAAGGACCAAATGCATGTAACACCAGAGACTAGGGCTTGTGCTTCATCAAGTCAGCCATTCGTGAGAACTGTTTTAAGAGCACAAAGTGTATCTAAGGAAGCATCAGCTGGTGTCTTTGGTTCAAAGCCTCTCATAAATTCTTCACTTGTGAAAAATACATATGGGGGTTCAAGTTCATGCGGTGCCCATCTTGGGCTTCCAAATTTTGGTAACCAGCAACCAAGTGATGGATGCCTTCAAAGAAAATCTGAATCTTTATGTGGTTCAGAAGCTAGGGGGCAACCAGTTTTAGTGGTGCAACCTGCTCTAGAAAATCGTAATAGGAATGGAGGTGCACACAAGGGCCCTCAGATAGCCAACGTCATGCATCGATTCAAGAGCTTAGTTGAACCTTTGGAAATTGGTGTTGTGCTATCTGGGAGGTTGTGGTCCTCAAGCCAAGCAATCTTCCCAAAAGGTTTGTCTTTCCCTGACAATTGGCATGCCTCTGTGCATCTTCCAGCTTTGTTTTTAATTAGAAGAGATTTTGTTACAAGGAGCTAGATTTTGTAGCTTTGCATCCTTGAACAATTTTTATGTTATATGAGTAGTATGCATTGTAGGTGAATGTTTTGCTGCTGTTAATTGTTGGTTTACTACTTATCTGAGTGTCTTTACTGATATATTTGATTTTTGTCAGCAGTTTGATTATATTTTTCTACTTTCCTTAGCATGTTTTACCTTTGTAAACACAGGGTTCAGGAGCAGAGTAAAATACTTCAGCATCGTGGATCCAACACAAATGGCATACTACATATCTGAAATATTAGACGCCGGACCACAGGGACCTCTGTTTATGGTAAGTTTCAGCCTTTTGTACCATCTATACATCTGTTCTTCATTATCTTGATATATGTTGCTTGATGCATTACAGGTGACTCTGGAAAACTGTCTGGGTGAACTTTTTATCAATGTATCTCCTACCAAGTGCTGGAGCATGGTTCGTGAGAGGCTGAATATGGAAATACGGAGGCGACTCAGTATGGGAAGAACTAATCTTCCTGCACTACAGCCACCAGGATCAGTTGATGGTTTTGAAATGTTTGGGTTGCTGTCACCGGCAATAGTTCAGGTGATGAAAGCATTCTCTTGACTGCACTCTTAAACATACCAACGTCATGAGAAGTGAAACATGTTTCAGGGTTGCATAATTGTATGATGCTTCACACTTGCTGTTGCTGCTGGCACAGTGGCACATGCTAGGCTTGTTAAGCGTGTAGTTGTGCAGCTTGTTCTATCCTTTTTAATTTCTCAAGCCACTGGTGACTGACATTTGTGCCCCTGATTCATTCCTTGAAATTCTTCAGGCAATCGAGGCTCGGGACAGAGATCACATCTGCACAGAGTACTGGAGATCCAGGTCCCATATTGTCACTGAAGATCGTGATAGTCGGCAGATGGGGCCACTTCAGGCTCAGGGTCCACTGCATGCGCTGAGGGAGCTGTTCCAGCGAGCCAACCGCAATGAGCTCCTAGCCCTACGGAGTCTACTGGTGAGCAACAACAACCTGGACGACTTCTCCAGGCAGCAGGCTGCCCAAATCCTCGACGAGGAGATGGCCAAACAGTGGCGCTGACAGGTGCAAATACAACTTCTAATCTCTTGTTGACATGGGATTTTCTTTGACGGGAACAAGCAGTTTTCAACACTGAGAGAGCTGTTCCTTGGCGTTGCCCCCGTGCCCATTCTTTGTATTGTTGTGTCCATGCTCCTTGCCATAAGATTTTGCCCCCATTTGGGTGTTCTTATGCGATCGGATGACTGACACCTCATCCACTGACCAGCGTACATACCGCTCTGTTCTTCTTCAATGTTAAGGGAAATAAATACTGTCTGTCGGGAAACTCTTGTGGTGTTTCTTTTTCTAAACGAAATATTTTACCATCTTCTTTAGTGAGCCGGCAAGTGCAGGCACATGGGACCTGAGATTTACTTGAAAGGTACATCAGAAATGTGCAGTGCCAGTTAACACTAGGATATAGGAGTAATTTAGGCCTTGTTTGGTTTCATAGGTGAAAAGTTTTGGAGTGCTGTAGCATTTTCGTTTGTATTTGGTAATTATTGTCTAACTATGGACTAACTAGGCTCAAAAGATTCGTCTCGCAAATTATAGACAAATTGTACAATTAATTATTTTTTAATCTATATTTAATGCTCTATACATGTGTCGTAAGATTTGATGTAACGGAGAATCTTAATTTTTTTAGATTTTGGATGTAACTAGGCCTTGTTTAGTTCCCTCTTAAATTTTTTTTTTAGATATTGTAGCACTTTTGTTTGTATTTGATAATTATTGTCCAACCATAGATTAACTAAGCTCAAAAGATTTGTCTCGCAAATTACAGACAAATTGTGCAATTGGTTATTTTTTATCTATATTTAATGCTCTATGCATGTGACATAAGATTTGATATGATGGGGTATCTTGAAAAGTCTTTGGCTTTTAGGAGAAATTAAACAAGACAAGCATATCAAGTTTTTTATCTATATTTAATACTTTATGTATGTCGAGTTGGTCAGATTGAGACAGTCCATGTATTTCAGGTTCTCGGCTGCACACTGTACATATATGGATGCTATGTAAAAGAGTCAAATATTCTTAATTTTGACCCAGGATAATTTAAAAAATACTAATATTTATAATGTATAAGAAGTATCATCAGATTAGTCATGCAATATATTTGTATAATAAATTTGATTAGAGATGTAACTGTATATAATATTTTATATAAATTTAATTAAATTTAAAGATCTTTTGACTTTTTGAAAAACGAGATTTACATTTTTTCTGGGATATTTTTTTTCTGGGACAAGGGAGTAGTTGGTACTAGCACTACTGCTGTTACACACCAGTACTCTATGAACCCCATCTGACTGGTCGCTGCCATGTTTGCCAACTTTTCACTCTGGTCATTCTAAGTGTTCTTGCTAATATATATGTAATATAAATACACCTGCAACGCCACTCCCCAACAAAATCTAGTTGCAGTGCCTTTGCATTTGCCTTCTGATGCTACTAGGCAAAAAAATCTTCCTCGTGTTTCGCATGGTTAGGTCCTGCCGTCCCGGAGACCTCGATTGGGCTGGGCTCACCGAACGTGACGGCTCTAGTTACAAAAGACGGAGCTGGGCCGTTACCTTGTAGATTGGGTCGTCGCAGGGTTCACGGTCATCTCGGTGCTGTTAGCAGCAGGCAGGCCCGTAGGACATTTTCAATGTAGCCTTTAGCTAGTGCCCTGGGGCTGGTTTTTATTTTCATTTCTCGGCTGTCAGCAAGGTTCCTACTTATCTATGGATATGACATGCTTCTTCTACTTAATAAAATACCCATAAAGTCGTGTTATCGAAAAAAAGATAGGAGATAGGAAATAAAAATGAATATCCAAATTATTCAACATTCGTATTAGCTAAAACTTGCTATATGAATATTCCATTTGTATCTATTTTTAATATGGATACTAAATTAATGTATCGGAATTCATTTTCCAATATTTTCTCTATTTGATTCTAGATCTGAATTAGACAAAACTATAGAACATCCGAGATTTATCTATATTCGTGACGACCAAGGTATAATGAATCTATTTAAAAGCTTTCTCTCTATGACTAAAGACTAATCCATCTATCCTAAAATAATTATCATTTTGGATTTCCGTGTCATTAGTTTGACTAGGTTTATAGAAAATACATGTAACATTTGTATCTTTAAATATTTTTGCTAAAAAACTAGATTCAAAGATCTTTACGATGATACTAATTATGTCCCATAAATATTAATATTTGGGATGGAGGGAGTAATTATTTATTTTAATATTACTTAGATGCATTGAAACTATTTAATAGTATATCTATAACAAAATTTTAATAATATTTTAATATTATTAATTGGTACATAAAGATTTAATCAATTTTAGTATTATTGTAATTTATTTTAAACCTAATATATTTGCTGATGTAAATTAATATATTTTGAACCTAATGTAAATTATTTTATATAATTTATAATTTGATGATAAATATTATATAAATAATGATTAATTAGTTGATATATTTAATTATTAAATATGTATTTATGCTATGTTATTTTTTGATGGGCTATCCTTGTCTATGTTACATAAACATACTTTAATCTCTACTTATGTAATGATTTTGTAATTACAAAAATATTGATAAAAGCAAAATGACTAGTTTCTTATTTGAATTTCTTCTCTTGACTTATCATTTTATTAAACTAGGAGAATACCCCGCGTGTTGCTGTGGAGATTTCAGATAATTTAAAAAGAAAATAGACTATTTATATTTATAATTATATGAATAAAACTATCTTAAATTAATTTTGATGAATGGTTTGACACATCGATATGAGCAACTAAATACATATTAGTCGATGAAGAGATAACTATCATAATTACATATGCTAATTGACTATAATTTCAAGATCTAGTGGGGTTTAGCTTGCATAAAAGTATATAATATTATCCATTAAAATTTAGTTCACTTCGAGATTTATAAAAGTGTACTTTGATTTTATTTCACTTTGATTAGATGAACTTAGTAGTAAAATTTATTCGTGAATGTTAAATTTCTCAATATGCACTTTAAGTTGAACTGAGTAAAATTGTATTCATTTGCCGTGTCGTGCCGTTGATCATGAACTGACCGTGGCTTAGCCGTGTCGTGCCGTTGTCCACCGCAAGTGTACGTCAGTAGCGTCTGCATTTTTGCAACTTGTCAGTGTGTGCGCTGGCAGCCGATAACTAACAGAAACCTAACTTTGGGGTCCACTTAAGAGCATCTCTAACCGTTTGACAAATAGATTTTACATTCATGTATTTAATTTTTTTTTAAAAAATACACCTACCAAACGGTTTAGCAATTAAACTTTGTAATTTATTAACTTAGCAAATAGAGGGGAAAGATTCACATACATGCCAAGCCCCTCCATGCTTGGCATCGCGTCCCTCGTGCGAAATCTGTCACCCCCGTGTGTGGTCGCGCGACTACTCTCTCCTCTCGCTGTAAGATTTTTTTTTTGTTAAGTGATTAATGCTAAATTATTAGAGATTGCTTCTTTTTACCTTTACTATATTTATTTAGAACTTAGCAAACTCTCTTATTTATCAAATGAAATATGCAAAACGGTTTTTGATGCTCTAATTAATTAGCTGCTGGCTCTGCAGCCATGCAAGATATGCATGCACAGCTACCGCTGATGAGAGGAAGAGACAGATGGTGACGATATGCATATTATATTGTTGTTAGTGAGTCGAGCTTTTCTCTCAACCTGTTTTCTGCCTCTTGTCTGTTTTTGGACCTCGCAGCCTGGTTTTGCTCTCACGACTCGTCATCGAAAGCCCCACAACAATATACGTGCCGAAATTTGGTACTGTGCCTTCTGTAGGAGATGTAGAGCCCATATATGTACGCTGATGATGATCTCCTTATCCCTAGTAGTACGTACTGAGATTCGATGGATTTCCATCGAATCTCAGTACGTACTACTAGGGATAAGGAGATCATCATCAGCGTACATATATGGGCTCTACATCTCCGTACTACAGAAGGCACAGTACCAAATTTCGGCATGTATATTGTTGTGGGGCTTTCGATCGCCTCAAACCGTTTAATTTGCATCGCCCAAAATTGCATTGGGCTACTAACTGCCGTGCACACATACATATATATGAGACCATGCTGATGGTGGTATTACACATTGGAGCAGAGCTGTGCTCTAGCTACTCTTAAGACCTGTGTATATATATGCACCCTAGTGATACAAAATAAGATCATCATTCCACGCATAGTTCAAGATTGAATTATAAGCAATGTGATGCTTTTAATTACAACAATCAATTAGTTATAGGCAGTGGTAAAGCTAGCTAAGAACATCATTGGAGTCACCAGGGTCAACTTCATTACATGATATAAAGTTTTGTGAGCTTGAATAGTAATTTACTACATGATTTACAAATTTAATTTGGGTCGACGGACCCGGATAAACCCATTTAGATCCGCCCTGGTTATACCTATAGGTAATAGTACATTCTAGAAATCTTAGACAAAAGATGTATATACTCTCACTTTATTTCCTAATCAAATATTATCATCAACATAATTAATGATGTTTGGTTGATAAATGGAAAAATACTTAACGCAAAGTTGCTTTTTTCTGTCCCCTAGAATCCCTTATACTTGAGTATAATTAATCTTTGAATGCTAATATGTGCTATATTACAAGATGGAGGGAGTACACATCAAATGACGAACTAGATAATAAGAAAATATATAGTTGCTTATTGGACCACGTGATCAATCGATTTTCAATGTATAATTAGTATAATTCCTTTCGGCTATATGAGTTAATTTACACAATTTAATATGTGGAGACATTCTATCTTTAGGGGGCTTCTCATGCATGCAAATTGAATGGTTAGATGCTGGGATCGATATTGTAATATAATTTACGATAGCTATATATTCCAAAGAACACCGTGTTACTTAGACCTAATTCAAATCCTATGTAAGTTAAATGTCCTAAGTTAAATCATGCATGCCGTCCAAAGTACCATAAAGTCAAGCAGTTAAAACTTTGAAACGGAGATGTATATGCACACATAATACTATAATACCAATAAGATATACCATCAAGTCTTGGACGATCTTTCCATGAGCTATCTAGCTATTTAGCAAGGTGAACTCAGTCCTAAACTTCAAAAAGCATGACCAATGTGTGTCCTCCTCCCCCTCTCTCTCTCTATGCCGGTCTTTCGGTTTGAAATAAACTTCCCTCTCTTAATGAAATATATGTGTCATAAGAGCAACTCATGGAGACTCTTTATATATCCTTCTTAATCGATAGAAATAGATATTTTGATAAAAAAATCCTCCATCAATTTCTTTAATTATATCTCCAAATATGACTATCATATATTCTAGATTATTTCTTTCTAGACTATCATATATTTGATCTCTAGAATATGCACAAGATATAGAGAAACTGTTGGAGGGTGAAAATATTTAGAGAGCAATTTTTGTTCAAATGTGTCTCCAAATGATCGTTCAAAGAAAGAGTTTAAGAGAGACTATTGGAGATGCTTTAATGCAAGTTGCATGAATAAAAAAACACTTGTCACAAACAAATTGGATTGTTTGTGGGAGTTGGAAAGGGCTTATATGATCTTATCATAGTAGAGGAATGAACAATATAGAGGATCAGTTTTGTCTATTCCCTATCCACATATGAAAACCTTTACTCTACTATGCATGCTAAAAGGGGACAAACAAAATCTCTAAGAAACCGATGGATTCTCAGAAAGGTTCAAGATATGATCAATCAACAACTGTCTTAATAGGAATTTACTTGTGCTCGTGGAATCAATACCATATCATGATATGCGAGGAGAGTAGATGATATGAAAGAATAATATATATATGTTGCTTTTGGAAAAAAGAAAGAATATGTGTATATAGATGGTGTTGAATCAATGGCATGACATGTGACAAGAATAGACTCTTAAAATATATGCACATACATATTTTATACAATGAAATATCACAATTTTATACAAGGAAAATATTTGGAATGATAAATGAATTTATATAGGGAAAATTCGAATTCTACAGACTTTGACCAATAATTACATATAAGTTTATGACATAAAACCTGCATCAATATAGATTTGTATTCAAAGTGTATATATTGATTCTTCAGCAAATGACACTATATTGTATAAAAGAAATTAAGGGCAAAAATCTGTTTTGTATAACTTGGACAGTCTATACATCATTCAAGCATTTGTTTTTGGCTGAAGGTTTATTTGACTTGGTTGTACATGTATAATTTAGGTGTGTTCTTTATGTCTGCAGCATCCAAACTTTTATTTTCACAAATATTATTTAAAATATTCAGAAATTAATTATAACTCCCTTGTCTAAAGTCGTAGCTGTACTTTTGAATACAAAATTACAAGAACTGCAATATAAAAAATACAAATGCTAGGAGCCTTATAATAAGCTTGAAATTTTCTTACATACCTCATATTCGCATCAAACCATACATAAGGATAAAGTAAGGCACCAATCAAATTTAGGTTTAAACCTCTAAGATACTATATATATATATATATGCAGTTTTCCTCCCAAGTTTGGAGACCTCTAAGATGCGCAAGTGAAGTTAAGCAATTACTCCTACATTCCTAACAAATTTTAATCAAATACACATACACATAACATACTGTATATGCATTTTTTCCTCCCAATTGGTTATTGTTTGATGAGTGCATGCCGGATTAAATCTGGATAAAAGATCGTTGCCAAGACTGTCTGTGTTCTATGTATGTATATACTACTATAATACTCCCATAGCAGAGAAAGAGACAAGATCAGTGAAGGCAAATAATGTAGCCAGACCCAGTAATTTTAACATGAATAAGGAAAGGCATAGCCAGAAGCATGAAAGCATGGGCTAAAACAGGTGCTGCTCGATTGTACACACACTGCACCAACTGAACCAAAAACTATACGTTTTCAGTTCCTGCGTGTCTTCTACCTTTTCTTTTTTTCGAAAGACTCCCCCATTCCATGCTTCTTTTGCTTGCCATGTTTGTTTCTTCTGGGCTGCAGCTGGTGCCCAGGAGCTGCCCTTTTTGGCCATCGTAATTTTCAGGGGTGAAAAATGATATAGTAGCTAGGCAGCATGCATCATCTACGGTTCATAGCAATACCATCACAATGGACAATGCCCATGCAAAGCAAATAAGAACAACGCCAAGCACAAACGAAACTAAACATGCAATTGCAAGCTCATCAGAAGAAATATATTGTTGAAGTTACAAGATATGGATTCTCTTGGAATAAATAATTGACACATAAAACGTGTTTCCAGAGATTGATCTTGAGACACAAAAGTCGTAGCTAGGTAAATATATATGTTTTTCCTGGCTTTAGAAACTATATATGCTTCAAATCAGGTAGCACACTCTCCTCTACTCCACATATGCATGCATTGTGCCCTTTTGATCCGCTAAGAAAGGAAATCGAAGCACACACCAGCAGTCCAGTGTGATGAAGCATTATATTTCTGTTCTGCCAATATAATGAATAGCACAGCAAGCTAGTTTGGCTGCTGGCTTCTGCAACAGAACCAAACTGCTAGTTGCTGCAAGTTGCATACAAGAACAAATTCTGAAAGATGCTACTAGCTAGCTATACAGCATTACAGCTACAGCTTTTGCCACTGTTGTTGCTAGCTGCAAACTGAACTCTTCTCCCACACCATGCCATAACATGCATAAGCACACAGCATCAGCTCCTGCTACTAGCTAGCTAGCTTGCATTGGTAGGGAATCTCAAACTGTTCTTGCTTGCAAGTTTGCATCCTATCCCTCGGGAGGAGCATATATATATAATAACAAACCAATAAGCAAAACTAACATAAACTGCTTGCTGCCAATGGATTGATGAAAAAGGTAAATAAAACAGCGACGACGATCGATTAAACCAGTACTCACGCACGCAGTGATGGTTCAAGTGAATGAAACAGAGAGAAGAAAAGAAAAGAAAAAAGGGGGACCGAGAATTTTTTTGCAAAATGCAAGCCACTGAAGAGGAAGAAGAAGGCGAAGAACAATGGCCTAGCTAGACTTGATTGTTCTACTACCAGCACTGGCATCGGCGTTCCAAGAACAGAACTCCGAACTCGCGCTGCTGGGTGCTGGGAGCTCATCAGATGGACGTACGATCAAGGGAAGGGCCGAAATGTAGATGGCGAATGGCGATGGATCACTTATAGCTAGCTAGCTAGGAACAAAAAAAAAAACTCACGGCATGATGAACTGCGGCGACACCGACGTGTCGGGTCCTCCTCCGCCGCCGGACGGCCCCGGTGGCGGGCTTCCCTCGGACGACGGCCCCGCCGCCGCGGCCGAAGCCGCCGACGGCTTCTTGCGCTTCTTCTTCTCGTAGCTGATCCCCCTGGCCCGCGCCTGCGTCTCGCGCACCTCGCGCAGGTAGAGCCGCACGGCGCGCGCGCCGAAGGGGTTCATCTCGGGCGTGCCGCCGTTCTCCTCGTAGGCGGCGCGGAGGCGGCCGATGAGCGCGTCGAGGGAGCCCCAGGCCTGGCGGAGCGGGCACGGGCACGGCGCGGGCGGGTTGGGATGCCCGTAGAAGGGGCACACCGGCGTGTGCACCTTGGTCTTGCCGAACTGATCCATGTACTTGAGGAACTCCAGCACGTGCGCGCCGCTGCACCGCGACAGCGACAGCGGCGGCCGGTGGTTGCGCAGGTACTGCCCGAACGTGTTCCAGTCCCGGCGCTTCTGGGACTCGTACCGGCTCAGCGACGGCGAGGAGCTGGACGGCGACGGCCCACCTCCTCCCCCCACGGAGGATCCGAGGGCCGCGGCGCCCGACGACGACGAGCCGGCTCCCGAGGCCCCGGCGCCTCCGGGGAAGATGACGGCCGCGGCGGGACCAAGGAAGAAGCTGTCCGGGGCTGCGCCGTCCGCCGCCGACGGCTCTTGGCCCGGGATCATGTGATGATGGTGGTGGTGGTGATGGTGATGGTGGTGATCCATCTCGCTCGATCCTTAGCCGCTCGGTTCCTGCTGCGCGCGCTGCTGTATATATGTCACTCTCACTCATTAGCAATGCAACACAAGAAAGAAGCAGCAGCATCATTTCTTGCTCTGATGCGAGCTTCGATCTATACTACAGATCGAAACAAAAGCCGCCTGATCTGAAAAGGCCAGGTCCAGGGGTGAAGAGAGGAGGAGGAGGACGACGACGACGAGAGGAAGTGGAGGAGATCAGGTGAGATCGATACGTACCGGAACGGAATGTGCCGCGCCGTGATCTAGTATTCTCTGCGGCGTGTAAGCTCGCTCACAGATGCATGCGTGGGGCGCGGCGGAATCTTGGCAGTGGTTAGCTAGTACTCTTTCTGATCCGCCTCCTGGTGAGTGATCCAATCATCCCCATCCATCCAGCGACATAGATCAAGAAATGCTATGCTATGCTCTCAGCTCTGACGCTCTCAGCAGCTCAGGTGGTCAAGTCATCCTTGGGAGTCAGCATGATGAAGCTCTGGCGAGGTGGATGAACAGTTGATGGTGGCAGTGGATGCTGGAAGCTAAGGGAGGGTGGGGATGGGGGATGGGATGGAGGGGATAGGTTTTTAGCCTTTTAGTTAGGCAGGCAAGCAGGGATTGAGATTTGAGGCTAGCTAGACAGAGAGTAAGAGTGAGTGAGTGAGTGAGTGAGAGAGGGGGACATTGAAGCAAATAAAAACAAAGAGCCTTGGCTTTTCCCCTATTTTGTTTTATTTCTTCAGATTTTTCCTACCAAAATAGCTAGTGTCTTTTTTTTCAAAAATATATTTCATTAATTCCCATTGAATGACTAATCCATCAACTCTTACTCATACATGGGCTAGTAACTTTAAGATATATATATATAGTATAGGTGTTATATATAAATTCATGGATAAATTAAATATGAGGCCCCACTGCTTACTCATACATGGGCTATTTATATTATTTCTCATATAATGGCAGGGTGAAAGATTTAATATAACAGTAGGCTATTTTTCACAATGGCATAGGTGAGTATGAAATTATAATAGATCTACTGGCTATTATTATTGTGAATGACGTTAGAGTAACTGATTGCCATATGTTTTTTTTTAATTTTTGCGATATTCTATAGGATATTTGTTTTTTTCCTAGCACATATCATGAGGATTAATTAACATGGAGTCTCCAAGAGAATTTCTAATGAGTAATGGTAAGATGGTTACATCGTTCCTTGATTTAGATTTTTTTAGAATCAAATTCAAATGAAAATATTAGCATTCATTTATATCCCATGTGAAGTTCGTTGCACAATTCAAATTAAAAAATGTGGTGTCCATTTGATTACGTTTTTTGAGGTCCCAGCCACCTCTACATAAGATCGCTTACTAGTCGTCATCAACAGTGTTCAAGGCAGTTTTACTTGAAAAGGAAACACAAGATCTATATATGGGAACCGGTCATTTGTTTTTAGAGGGTACATGTGCAATTCCTTCCATGCCTCCAATCTGCAGCTGCATGACATGACATGACTGCATGCAGGATAATCTGAGTGATGGCCTTTCTTTTGATTTTCTTATCGATATTTTGCTACTTTTAAATTCTATCGTTGCAGTGGTGATGGGATGGTTCTTCCATCAGTGTTGCACGGGCACTGAAACTTTGTGTAGTTAGTGAATTTTTTTGGATTTGGCTGTAGTATTTTCATTTTATTTGGTAATTAGTATTTACTTATAGACTAATTAGATTTAAAAAATTCGTCTTGCAAATTACATGTAAAATATATAATAAGTTATTTTTTATCTATATTTAATACTCTATGTATATATCTAAAAATTCAATGTGATGAGATAAAAAATCTTTTGGGAACTAAACAGGGCCTGATAGGAAAAATATGCATAAAGGGAACAGGTTACTTATGTTACTACTGTAGACGACATGAAATATGGTACATGGTGCATTCCCATATATTATATTTGTGCATCCCTGCCATGTACACGTATGGTGTCTGATATCCATACTTGTAGTTTTGTCGTAAACATATAGGCCAGTCAAGATTTCATGTCCCACCTGAATCCCACGCAAATAATTAAATTTTCTTTAAAGAAATATCTATTATTATTTATATATTTAACTTAAATACATACTTCCTCCATCTCTAAATAAGTGTAGCTATATTATTCGGGTTGGTTAAACTTTTTTAAGTTTGATTAGGTTTATAGAAAATATTAATATATCTGTATTTCTAAATAATTTTATTATGAAAATATATTCAATGGTATATGTAATGATACTAATTATGTATTATAAATATTACTATTGTCTTATATATATTTCGTTATAATTGAAAGTGGTTAGTTCCTTGGAAAACAAGAAAGACATTTATTTAGAGACACAAAGAGTATTGTATTGAGTAAGATGTTGATTTGGATTATTAATTATCTATATATATAAGTATAGGAACTAAATGGAATCAAGTTATAGTACCTAACTTCCATCTATCTTTGCTCTAATTTTTAGGTAAAGTATATTTGCCGGGAGAATAATTAAAGCAGATGCGACTAATATAAAACAATGCTAAGAACAGGTGCCCATGCACCATGCTCAATAATACTACGCTGGTGGTTTGGCTAGCTAGCTAGGTATAGAATGTTGCAGAAATTAGTGGCACAGTAATTAAATACAAACAACATGTTAGTTTGAAGGTCACTATCTTATGCACAGTAAGAGCAGTCCTTGTCAGGAGAAAGAGAGAGTTTTGAAAGTTGTTTGAAGAGAGGAGGGAGGAGGACAGTGACAAGTGAATCGAAAGTTAGTTCCATGTGGTAAATACTGCTTTTTCGGAATGGCACAGCGTAGTGTACAGTAGACCAGTACTTGCCCACGCATCCTAGATCTGGCCTCGCTCTACACCAGCCCAACCCTAACTTCCCTTTCCCGCACAGATCTGGTCGTTCATTCGAACTCGTACGACGACAACTCACCGGTTAATTCAAATCACATGTACATACAAATCCTAATATATATACATGCACACTGACTTGGCGCTCCAGTGTGGCAGACGTACGTACGTAGTACAAAATATCACATTTGTGTTGTTTTGCAAAATGTATGAGGAGCCTTTTAGTCTCCACAATAATCATGTACAGAAACACTTGAAAAAAAGTTTTGCAAAATAAATAATTTATTAGCAATCTAATTTCTTAGTAGAAAATATTATAGTCACGAGAGGGATTGTTACGAAATTCCTAGTGCCACAAATGGTGCCCGACTTGTTCGATCTATATTAGGGTGGTGGGTTTGACTAATGAGATTATATATATCATGATTACATTAATCTTGTTCAAAAATTGTATAATCTATATTATGTTTTCCAAACTAAATATGCATGTGCGGATAAGGTAGTGATGGATTGCCTCGTCCCTCAAACAAAAAATACCCATAAGAAGACATATAAGCAATTTGATTGATTGTCCGACAAATTATTAATGCTACTATCCCGCATATTTCAATCTCTTGTTTCCTTACAAGGGGGGAACATGGAAATAGACTATGATTGCTATGCCATAGTCATGTTAATTGATCGAGCACCACAACATTTTTCATCCTCCCGGGAGGTTATGTGTGAGGGCGAGAAATAATTTTTCTACTTCGATGATTCCAGGAGATCTCTATCGAACACTTAAACAGAAAAGCTAATCAGGTGACGCATGAGCTAGCTAGGCAAGCTATGATTATGAAAATGAGCTGTATTTGGGACGATGATCCCTCTTCTTTTATTGTGTCGTTGTTATCAAACGATGTAACCATTCTTGATCAATAAAGCTTGTCAGATTATCAAAAAAAAAACTATTCTTAGAAAAATTATTTCGATAATTACTAATCCATACCATATTGCGGGAGGTTTTTTAATACATACACCCCAAATTTTTCTTTAATGCAAAATCTTGTCAGACATGGCTTTCTTTTTCATCAAGCTAAACCTTCTTCTGGACCCCTTCTGTTTTTCTCTCCCAAGTTTTTGTCTCTTGCCAATGGGTTTATCTGCCACGCTTCCCCCTCCCGTGCACCCCTCCTACTCCCATGTCCCACGACCCCCATCATTATTACCACTACGGTCCAGAATAATCAATTTAATTGAGTTCTCTCACCCTGACCCTCTACGTACCCCTTTGATTATATTGCACCACCCGGATAGCGGTGCAACAATTACCTCACCGGACTGCCCATGACCACCTCAACTGATTGGAGATATGAGTGGGGAAGGAAATAAAATAAGGCAAGTGAAACCAAGTAGTTTAATTCCTCGATCGATTCATAGCTAGCAACTCTCTATTTTAGATTGTAATAAGTCATTATATTTTGATTTTTTAATATATATATAGTTTTTGTTATGACATAATTTATTTATATCTTATAAGTATACATAGCAAAAAAAAAAACTATGTACTTAGAAATTAATGCCCGAGCTACATAAATTACAATATGGAATGGAGAGAGTGTTTTTTTAAAAGAAAAAGTGGCTACCCCTTTTTCATTAATTTGGATGGAGATGAGATGGACGATGATGTTCGCTAGCTATATCTCTTGAACGTGCAATGCGAGCGAGGGGGTGTTGGAGATGCAAAAGGATGGAGCAATCACTCAATCAGGAACACTGTTGCGGCGCGGGGCCCCCGCGAGATGCTCGGATAGATGATGTATCAAGCATGTCGAGTCGACGACACCCCGGCCCATCGTCCTAGCGGCTCTAATCGTCTCGTCTCGGTCAAAAAGCCCCTGCTAGCTGCTGCCAATCCCGCCCGCCCGGCGGCCGCCCAGGATCGACAACTCGCTGTCATGCATAGCTAGCTCCAGATGAGATGAGAGAGACGACAGATCGAGATCGATCGAGCTTGCACGGGTGGTGTGTACAAAACTATATCTACTCCTAGAAAGAAAGGAAGAAAGCAAAAGGAAGGACTTAGTTTCTTGCTGAAATTTTTTCGCGACACTGTAGCACTTTCATTTTTGTATGTGGTAATTATTGTCCAATCATAGACTCACTAGCCTTCAAAGATTTGTCTCGTAAATTTCGACCAAACTGTGCAATTAGTTTTTATTTTTGTTTATATTTAATACTCCATGCATGTGTCTAAAGATTTGATGTGACGGAAAATCTTGAAAAGTTTTTAGATTTTGGGTGGAAGTAAACAAGGCCCTAATTATAATGAAGCTGGATTATGCGTATGCATTATGGGCAACGGTCTCTTTAATTATCCTATATTCTTGTTTCTGAGAAGTTAAATATTTTTTTGACTTTGATTAGATATATACAAGAGATCAGTAAAGTTAATCTCTTTGAAGATACTTTTATAATGCATTAGAAGTATCACTAGATTGCTTTCGCAAAAAAAAAAGTATCACTAGATTGAGCGTGAATATATTTATAATAATCTTACTTGAAGATACGAATGTTAACATTTTTTTTACAAAACTTGTCATTAAATTTAGAAAAGTTTCACCAAAACAAAATCCTAGTCGACTTTTTTTAATGGAGGGAGAGTAGGTTCGGCCTTGTTTAGTTCCAAAATTTTTTAGAAAATCGACACTGTAGTATTTTCGTTTGTATTTGACAAATATTATCCAATCATGAACTAACTAGACTTAAAAGATCCGTCTCGTCAATTCCGACCAAACTATGCAATTAATTTTTATTTTCATCTATATTTAATATTCTATGCATAGATGTGATGGAGAATCTGAAAAAATTTTGCAATTTTTTTTTGAACTAAACAAGGCTGTTTCAATTCCAAACCGCGTGGGCGTGGCTTTCCATTCTCCTTTTAATTTCTTTCTTTTCCGCCGTGCAGTGTGCACTGCAGCAGCAAGTTAGGTCCATACGTGCATATGCCGCGCGCATGCATCTGCATTAGATATGATATGTGCACTTTTTTTTACACTTCTCTCTTCGCAGCATACATGCATGCATCTGTACTTGAACTGTGCCCCCACACTGGTGCTAGTGATAGCGTGCTATGGCTAGCTACATAGTATAACATATAAGGCCTTGTTTACTTCTAAATTTTTTTGCAAAATAGAAATAGTAGCACTTTCGTTTGTATTTGACAAATATTGTCCAATTATGGACTAACTAGGCTCAAAAGATTCGTCTCGTCAATTCCGACTAAACTGTGCAATTAGTTTTTATTTTCATCTATATTTAATACTCTATGCATACGTCTAAAGATTCGATGTGACGGGAAATCTGAAAAATTTTGCAAAATTTTTGGGAACTAAACAAGGCTTAAGTACTCTTTTGAGACACAGAAATTTCATATAAATTAATTTATTTCTATAGAGAAAACATAGAAAACAGAAAAACAATTCCTTCATTCCAAATAGAGGAGGCCTAATTAAAAACATATAGTAGCTAGCTATATATAGAAAAGGGACATGCATATATATCCATGGGGAATATATATAACACAATCTTGTGGTACTTCAGTGTATTAGTTGCATTATATTTGGAGACCGAATCCTGTATATAGAGAGAGATGCATATATAGCACATGATGTTTCACCTTTTTTATATACGTTTTATGTAAGAACATATATACTTACATAGGACAAATCCCACATCTGAATAGTAGCACTATATATATACGTACTTCTCATTCCTGTATATATGTGTGGTCTCAAGTCTGATTGCACAGCAAGTGTAAGTGGTGCCTATAGCCGTGGGGCATAAGCATATATATGCTAGAAAGATAAGGTAAACATGCACAGTAGTGTTGATCATATCTGAGGTTTGGATCGATCGTGCACGTACGTACGCACACCCTGTATAGTATATGGTTCTGTGTGCGTACGTGTGCTGCACCTTCATCATATCAGGTTATTATTATTTGGTGTAGTTAAGTAGCCTTCTTAAGTATTAATTAATTACGTACATCCGTGACAAATTGGTCGAGTTGGACAAATTTGCACGCATGCAGGACCCAGGACTCAACTGTGTGCAGAACAAGGACTCTCACACTCAACTAGCTATAGCTTGACGTAATCACCAAATTGCAAAGTCAGTCCGCACTTACAATCACCTTGATAACCAATTAACCATAGATTATGGGGAAAATTAAAAGTCTACTTAACCCCTCTAACTATTGGCAATTGTCTATTTCACCTATTCACCTATAAATTTAGGCATTTTACCTCTTAAATTATTGAAAACTTGCCCAAATTAATGACTCCTAAGGTGGTTTCAATGGCGCGACATATTACGTGGATGATAACATGGCATCGAGTCAGCAAATAGTACAATGGCTTACATAACCTCCTAGTATAAAAAGATTATGTACATGACCCCGCCAATAATAAAACCTGATATTGTGTCCTTTAAGATATCTAATAATGTTTAGATGACCCTTGATGGTTTTGTAGGGCTATTTTGACACGTACCCTATCACACTAGCCTAAGTACTCATGCCCCACCTGAGCCCATATGCTACCTCCCTCTCCCTTCTCCTTTTCCAGGCTACCACCGCTCCCGACTACACAACCTCCTATCTCTTGCTCCACCTCTCGGCACTCCCAGACGTCATTAAGCTCACACATGACTCATGCATGCACCCACATTATATGGGTTGCCCCACATCCTCCATACCTCCACTTTTCTCCCCCATGGCACCTCATAAACCAATTCCCCTTCCTTTTGTGACACACCTATCTTAGCAAGCTACCATGTCTGTCAATACTAGATGGCCCTAATGGCATGGGTAATTAGAAAATGTGGCAAGCTGACAAGAATCACTTCTCCATTTACACTACAAGCTAGGAGCTAAAAAACTCAATTCTCGCTGCTCTGCATTCATTTGCCATAGGAATTACTTCAGAATTGATTCTCACCTCCTCCCCACCTCGCTTCCCACCAGAGTCACTCCTTCATAGAATTAAGAAGAACTCGGCATGGCTAAGTAGGTAGGCACTGATTGACATAACGCCTAACATGTACCCATTGCCATGGAGGAAAAATCATGAAAGTGAAAGATAATCTGCTCAACAACAATTGGACATGAGGCTTATGGTAGATGGGGACAGTGGAACAAATAGATGGCCAAGTCTGTGCGCCTTTAGTACCTCGTCCAACTCAATGAACAAGAAGATCAATTATTGTGGAGGTGGATAGCGAACGACAACTACACTATAAAATCTGTAAACTTGGTACAATTCAAAGGCCCGTTTGTTCTCGATCTTAAGGTAAAGTCAATCTAGACAGCGCTTGCAGATGGGGAACTAAAATTCTTTGCTTGGCTACTGGTTCAAGTGAAAGTAGTTATGGTGGACAAGCTTGATGTGAGAAATTGGCCTAGCAATCCCATTTGCCTGTGGTGTGACTAGGAACCAGAGATGGCCTTGTATTTGTGCCTATTGTGCCCGTTCACCAAGGAAGTATGGATGAACCTCATCAAAAACTAAATGCATACACGTTTGCAAGAGTGGTGGGGAGAAGTGGCTACAAGGACAAGATGCAACGCAATAGAGAACAACACCAGGAATCCTCATGTAATCGATTCAGAACATTTGTAAATAAGGCACATAATTGGAATCAAAGAAGAAATATGACTCGTAACAAGATCTACCGGGTTTCTTCTATTACCCTAATGATCCTTTTTTGGTGTTTATGCCCTTTCTTATTTGTAACAGAAAAAAATTGTAAGGCTTTGGTTTGCTCCTCTTATTATATGATATAGCACTGGTCCTGCTAATTATTGAAAAAAAAGGAAGATGCATACTCCTTTTGATTTTTCCTTGTTTGACCTAGTAGGTTTTAGTCAAAAATTAAGCTAAACCAGCATCATACGCAAAATGTGAGAATGGAGAAAATGCTTAATATTATAGGACTAATTTCTCCTTTATTACACCACTATTCTATTATATAAGATGCTATATTATCGAATCATATATTAGAAAAAAATTATAAGCAAGTGATTTAAATAACCATGCCAATATATACCTCCAAATAATGGAGCCTACTAGGCATGCAAGGGAAAGAACACATCAAGCAGGATACTACTACATGCATGATGGATCGTGGTATTGTACACATGTGGTAGGCAACGCGTGCAATGCAATGCAAGCGGCTCGATCGCGGACCGGCCGGGTCTGATGAATGCATGGAACCTGATCTGATTGGTTGATGCATGCATAATGCATGCATGAATGCGCTGCATGTGTGTAGCAGTTGGAATCGAGCCGCGAGACGGAGCGATCGATCGATGAGCTGAGCAGCAGTGCAGGGTGGTCGTCCAAAGGATGATATGCAGCATCGACAAATACTGGATGGAGGACGGGTGAGCAGTTGAGTTTGGCGAGCCATAGAATGTCTGTCCAAATAAAGGAAGGCAGCTAAAGTGAGAGGCTCAGGCCGACACTGTTCGCTTAAAGAGGAAGAAATAAAACGAGGAGAGAGAGAGAGAGATGGCAATGGGCAATCAGCGAAGCAAAGCAAAGCAGTAGCATGATGGTGTGTGGTGGAATCGGCCGGCCGGCCGGGGGCCTCAGCTCGTGCATGGAGGCATGCATATGAATGAATGCTGGCTGGTGGCAGTACTGGAGTTAGCTGCTGCTGCGTACTACATGGCCGGCCGCTAGCCACCACAGCGTCAGCGTGTGTATGCATTGCATTGCATTGGGATCACCACTCACTCGCCTAGCTACCAGCTGACACGATGGTACTATCCTTACCGCCCAGCGCCGTACCAACATCTATCTATCTCACCACCACTGCACCACCACCCTCTCGCTCCCAGCCTCTCCTTCAGCTATAGCCAGACTCTGAGCACCGTACCCGTGCACCATGCATGCAGAGAGACCCCCAGCCAGAAGCCACGAGATTTGCACTATGGCCTCGTTTAGTTCCGAAAAGTGAAAAGTTTTCGGTACCGTAGCACTTTTGTTTGTTTGTGACAAATATTATCTAATCATGGACTAACTAGGATCAAAAGATTCGTCTCGTAATTTACAGCTAAACTGTGTAATTAGTTTTTGTTTTCGTATATATTTAATGTTTCATGCATGTGACATAAGATTTGATGTGACGAGGAATCTTGAAAACTAACTAAACAAAGCCTATACTGTACTCTCCACACTACTACACCACTGTCATCTCGTCTATGCTATGCATGCTCTCTCTCTCTCTCTGTCTCGTGAGTTGTGAGTACATTGCCTACATTTACTGGCCAGTACCAGCGCATGCAACAGTTTATGCCCCTGACTGCTTTGACCACCTGCACGTACTACGCTCAGCCACTTCATCCACAAAATAATACAATTCTAATATAATATAATTAATATCAAGTTAAGGTATGTATTAAAAAAATATTAATAATTATAACACCAAATAAAATATCATTAGATTTGTCATAAGATATTTTATAACATACCCAGTTAAAAAACGTTAATATTTTCTTATCTGTATATATTTGGTTGAACTTTGAATATTTTAACGAAAAATGTACCTAGAATTGTTTTTTTTTTCTTATGATAGAGATAGTACATACGGGCGGGCAGCAAACTAGATAGGCAGGCACTGCATGTATGACCGGCCACGGCCTGGCCCTTATTCCCGTTCATTGGTTCATCACTTTTCTTTGAGATTATACAATATAACGCAGATCGGCAGATGCTCATGACGCATACACACTCTGTATAAATACATACACGTCCTACCTCTCTATGAACATCTTCGAAGACTACTAGACCAACAAATCCACGAGAGAAGACTGACGGAGTCCATCGGGCTGGTCTCAGTGGTCACTGCTACCTGTCGTCGGTAGCGTCTCATTGTATAGTAACACGAGAATTTTATGAGCACTAATTAGGTATTAACTTAGCAAATATGCTAACATGACACAATATTTACCAAGTGCGAGAGATGATCAAAGCTCCATGGAAGTAAAACGAGTTTCATGGAGAAGAAATCAGTTCACACTGTTTCCAACACATAAAAAGGAAAAGTGGGACATGAACCCTCCACTCAGACGCCTTATAATCTGTTTATAACCAAAATAAATTGAAACTATCAGCCAAATAATGGATGTGCTTTTCTGCAGCAGCTTCTTCTTGTTTTAGCTAGATAAAGGAATTTTGCAGCTTCTTCTTCCCTAGAGCTACCAGCCATGCTTATTCCCACCGTCTCCATTTGTACTATTAAAAACAGAAATATTGCATGAATGAGGCTGTGTGTCCAGTGGTAGGGCTATGCAGTACGTGGGACACTACCCCAGGGTTCAAACTTTGGTGATCGCACATTTTTATGAAAATTTTCAGAATTTTTAGGGTACATATATTGTGTATGTTTGGTGGTATTGCACATTACGGACGCACGCGTGTGAGTGTGTGAGTTGAATAGGTTTTGCATTTATGTATTTACAAAAAAGTCTAAACAAACACATATCCACCGTTTTGGTAATTGAGTTTTGCAATTTTGTTAACTTGTATAATAGAGGGGAAGGACTCGCATATACCAAGCCCCTCCGCACTTGGCATTGCGTCCCTCGCGCGAAATCCGTCGCCCTCGCGCGTGGTCACGCGACTACTCCTTCGCTTCCGCCGCTAGATTTTCTTTTTTTGCCAAGTGATTAATGTGAAATCATTGAAGATTGCTTCTTTCACCTTTGTCATATTTATTTGGGACTTGACAAACTCTCTCATTTATAAAACAAACTATGCAAAAAGGTTTGGGATGCTCATTATACTCGATAAGAAAACATTAATATTGATATTGGATTTGGCCCAGCTTTGGCGGTCGGTCTGTAGGACGCATGCATGTCATGCACCGCACACTGCACGTTACAGTCGTCGCGACCTAACCTACCCTGACCAAAGATGCGCGCATAGCTAGGCTCGTGTACACGCTACATTGCATGCATGTACAGAGTCGCTACGACCTACTGTACCCACTGTGTGCACACAGCACAGGAACAGGCCGGGGTGTGCATCGATGGAGCATGCATCATGCAGCTAGCTAGCTGCTGCTCGATCTATCACAAGCTCTCTGTACGGTGGATGATCGAGCGAGTGAGGCCTTATTTAGCCACCCAAAATTAAAAAACTTTTCAAGATTTTCTATTAAATCTAATCTTACGCCACAAACATTAAATATAGTCAAAATCTAATTACACAGTTTACTTGTAAATCACGAGATAAATCTTTTAAGACTTGTTAATTCATGATTAGATAATAATTGTTAGATAAAAACAAAAGCGCTACAATACCTAAAATCAAAAAAATTTTGAAACTAAAACAAGGCCTGAGAGCTAGCATGCATACAACAGCGCCGTCCGATTCAGATCCTGATTCCCATGCATGCATGGCGATGGAGCGACAATGACCGTGCATGCAGCAGACACGCAGAGCTAGCTAGCTGATCGAGGGTAGACGGATCGGAATCGGACACGTACAGCATGGATTTGATGCGTGTGTGTGTGCATATATGGGCCGGTCAAAAGGTCGCGCTTTGGTCGTGACCATGATCATATATGTACGTAGGACATAAATCAAATCAAATCATGCCGCGCCCGCCCGCTGCGTCTCGTCGCGTGCAGCGGCAGGGGATCGGCCGGCCGGCCAGCGCCCGGCAGGCATGCCGCCGCGGGGTTGCGCGCGCGCTGCTGGTGGCCACCACCATCGGCCGGCCGCCTGTAGCCGGCGCTGTGCGGCGGCGGGCGGGCGCGGCCGGCCGGCACCAGGCGGTGTGCCCCACCGGCGATACGGCGGGGGCCAAGCCGGCAGCGGGGATCCGGCCGGCGCTCGGTGCCAAAGCAGCTAGCTAGCCCCCGGCCCAGTTGGTCACATCTCGATCACATGCGGCGCCTGCTGCCGGCCGTGGATCAGCGCGCCAGCTTGGAGCGCGCCCCTGGCCGGGCACCTATTTATGCTTCCTCTCTGCGTACAGTTACCACACGGTCCACCACGGTACGCGAGTTATTGTGCGATCGTACGTATCGTCATCCATGGATGGATGGGGTATGTAATGGTCGTAGAGATATATGATGACGCATATACACACGACGACGTACGTGGCAGCGTGGTGGTGGCACCACCGGAATCTTGACGGTGACCTATAGCTCGCCGGACCAACAGTGCCCGCGATTAAAGCCGGCAGCTAGCCTCCCCGTCCCCGGCCGGCCTCCCGCCTTGTACAGCACAACAAGACACACATATATAGTCGTCGTCGTAGTACCAGTAGTCACTGTTATTAGTCACTACTCCATATAGTTACCACTTGCTGTACATGTCAAGACCGGCTCTGTTGCATTGCAGCGCACGGATGACCATAGAAAAAAAAAATGAACGACCGATAGAGGTGTGCCAAAAAAAATGAACGACCGATAGAGGTGTGCCAACTATATATCTGTCCACTCTAGCAATGGAGAGATATATAGTTTTTTTTCGCTTTCAGTGGATAGCTTCTCATTTTATTTGCCTATTGGTCAGCAATCATAATCAGTGTACATGAGGTTAATAAAGATTGAGTTTACCTGTAATTATGAGTTGACACTTCTTCTTGTGTTGAACAAGCAAGTATGTGAAACTGAGACTTTTTCATTATGTAAAAAAAAAATACAAGGATGTTCCATCTATGTATACATCTATACCTATATGAAAAGAAGAAGAAAAAAACTACCCTTTGGTGGAATAGCCATTTTAGTCCCTTCAACTATTGCTTCAGGCTTAATTTTATCCCTCGATCGTCTAAATGATTGTTTCACCAGTTTAGACGCCATAAGTTTAGTTTCAAGTTCAGTTTCATCCTAGAACTATTAAAGTGACTATTTCAATCCCTCAAGCTTTGCATTTCAGGCTCAGTTTCATCCATGAACTACCAAAGTATATTTTAGTCTTCAAACTTTTCTTTTCAAGCTCAACTTCATTCCTAGACCTATGTGGAACACCACACCACATGCCTAATCAGCTCCAACACCCCTCGTGAGTCTCGTGAGTGGTGACTGGAGATTCAGATAAAACATATATTATTTGTAGACGGTCTAGAAACTCTTTAATGGTCATCAATAATTGTAATGGATTCTTTTAAATGGCATCGTTTATACACCGGTGCCTAGAAAGAGTGGACAAACCAATGTTGGCATTAAATTGATGAAACATGATGGTGATCTGCTACCCACCTAATCTAATAGAAGCAATATAGGAGAGTATCAACTATTGAAACAAATATTCAAACCAATAGTTCAAATATCAGGATTTATCTTTAGAAACAAGCAGTATTCCATGAATCAGGAAGAAAAAAAAGAATCAAGGAAATATCTTTCTCGATCTTGAACTATAAACTAGATACTACATTGCTTTTGTGGGAGTAATTGCAGCTGCTACAAATGCAATTTAGTACCTTGGGAACACAGTGATGAATTAGAACAACAACAAATCTACAATTTTTCCCTTAAGACAATATTCCTAGCATCAGGCTCAACTAATAACCTATTGTGCATAAAAGTAATGTGTTTTTGTCATAAGCTAGATATAATATTTAGTTACTTAAATGAAACAGTGTAATTATAAATGAACAATATGATATCGGATCATAATGATCCAATTATTCATATTTGAGGATATATATAAATGTTGAAAGTGTGCTATTTGGCTCGATAGCTGGGGATGATGTCACCAGGGACATTAGTATCGAATGATGACCATCCATCTCGAATCGAGATTGGTTCTAAAGTTGACCGGGTGTAACATCACGGAGTCCCATTGTAGAATAAGGGATGAAGTTGAGCCAAAAAGAAAAGTTTAATACTAAAATGCATTATGGTAGCTCATGGACAAAACTAAGCCCAAAATGAATTTAAGAACTGAAGCGTCACTTTGAAAACCCTACGATGAAACTGGACCCAAAAGAAAATTTTGAAAATTGAATTGTTCATTTGAAAGTTCAAGGACGACAAGACTGAGCTTCGATCAGGCGACAATCAGCCTATCCCACTGTGCATCACTCTCCCATGCCTCTGTATCTCACTCTTACTGTCCACACATTTCGAGTCCAAATCCAAGATGAGGCCACATTTCGAATCCAAAGCTAGCAGAATCCGAATCCAATATGAGACCTTGTTTTGAACTGCCCATATATATCTAGCAGAGACCGAATACAAGACAGAACACATAACACAATTATCATTCCTCCAAATGACCACGTAATAGGTTTCCGTTGTAGTATATATAAGAAAAAGGGGATCGAAGAACACGTGACCATATAGATATAGGTAGCAAGCAGTGCTTAGTGCTCATGTTTGATGTGTGCGAGAGGCTGCTTGCGATATGGACACATCACACATGGTCCATGCATGCTGCACGGCCGCATATATAATGCATGCATGGCCCATGATATGCATGAGCAGGGCCAGGGCGAGTGATGTGGACTAGTCGCCCTTGAGTTCCCGACTTCCCGGCCGTCGGCACTCGGCACACGCAGAGGGCCGGGGGGTTCACTCACTGTCGCACGGCGCGTGCAGGCCTAGGGGTCGCCCTACTCCGACGCGGCAACAGTATCGGCGCGTCCGGCGCCCGGCAGCCTAGCTAGCTGCTGCTGCTGTCGCGCCGCGGCTCAGCCCTCAGCTTGGAGAAGAGAGTTCCAACAGTGATGGCGCGCTACAGCAACGCGGGCCGCAGCCTGGGACCGGCCTATAGCTAACGTACGTGTCTACGCACACCTTGTCGATCGATCGTTGTACACGTCCGTCCTGTGCTGTGCTGGTCTGGTCTGCTGGGGCTTCGTCGTCTCGTTCGTTCGTTCGTGGTTTCCTACCTGCATCTGCATGCATGCTGGACGATTAATGGTCAGCATCTATCGGTCCATGCATGCGGCGTTGCTGGCCTCTCGAGCGTCTTGTTGTGTCGTAGGATCAGACCTTGTTTAGTTCCCAAAAACCAATTTTTTTTAGTTGGGATACTGTAACAGTTTCGTTTTTATTATTTGACAAACATTGTTCAAATATAGAGTAATTAAGTTAAAAAAATTCATCTCACGGTTTACAGTATTTTTATCTATATTTAATGTTTCATACATGTGCCATAAGATTCGATGTGACGAGAAATTTTGAAAAAAAAAATGATTTTTTGGGTAAACTAAATAAGGCCTGAGATGAGTGAGGAGACGCAAAAGGAGGAAGCCTTGCATAAAGGCCCCTGTGTGCAAATACGGGGCTACTGCATGCCAACAGGACAAAAATGTGCTCGTTACTTTATTTTTATTTTTTTGGAATGAAGAAAAAGGAGGTGGGCAGTGGCTGGGACTCGGTTGCAGTACGTACAATGATAACTGCGGCCGTATCGAGCTGGGCCAGCTTTAATCAGGGCTCCGCAATATGCCCAGCAGGCCCAGGCGGAAGCAGAGCCAGTCAGCATGGTGAGAGACAAGCAGCAGAGACGCGGCACGTGAGGAGGCCAACTAACCGTCCAATCACTCCAGATCTGACGGCTGCCAGAGACCAAAGCATATGCAGACTGAGCCGAGAGTCCCCGCCTACCCGCCCGCGTGGATCACGATACCACATGACGATTAGCGTAGCACAAGGAAGAACACAAGCACAGGCCAATAACGCAGCCGCCGGCCTCAACACAGTCTCCTGTCTCTGAACAAAGTAACAAACCACCCAATGCGTAATTGGTGGCTGCTCCTCCTCCTCCTGCTGTCTTCCATGACCATGAGCAAAGCTGCAGCTACCTCTGCACGGCGTCGAGAGCGCAGGGCAGGCCAATAATTGCCAGCCTTCATTCACCTGCAACGCAAAGAGAGATCAGGGACTTGTTCTTGTTCATACATAGGGTAAATATATGGTGGTACTGTGCTACAAAAAACAATAGGCCTTGTTGCAGCACAGCACCATCTTGAGGGCCTGTTTACATCCCTTCAAAAGTCCAAAAGTTTACAAAATTCTCTGTCACATCGAATCTTGCGTCACATGCATGAAGTATTAAATATAGATAAAAGAAATAACTAATTGTACAATTTGCTTGTAAATCGTGAGATAAATCTTTTGAGCCTAGTTAGTCTATTATTGGGCACTATTTCACAAATACAAACAAAAGTGGTACAGTGTCAAAATTCCAAAAGTTTTTACATCTAAACAAGGCCTGAATTAATTGATACAGAGAAGGGTGCAATGCAAGCAAAGCAACACCATGTGGCAACATCTCTCTCTCTCTCCCTCTCTCAGAGGAGTTGCCAGTACGGAGTTCATCTGCAGCATCACCCAGGTAAAAGGGGAGGAAAGAACCTACGATGTTTCAGAACAATATCGGCAAGACCAATCCAGTAGTCTTACCAGATGATGAGCGAACGGTCCAGCATAGCCATAGCCCATAGGTCAACTCTGTAGAAAAGATGAACAACACCTAGAACAGATGTGGTGCATTCATTTAGTACACAAACAGCATCTCAGGCTCTCAGCTACCTTACTCCACTCGGCACACAATTCAGCTAAATGTCTAGCAAACTAGCGTACAAAATGAGAACCAGCAAAAGATCAGCACAGACCAGAACAATGTTAGCCTCGCTCATTTACAATTTTCTACGGGACTGAAAGGCAGCGGATCAGGCCAAGCAAAGTGGGTTCAAATGGAATAGCCATGCTGCTGCTCACCACTTCAATCAGCAAAGTGGGACTGAAAGGTTGACAATATCACCCGCTTATCATCAAGCCATGCTGCTGCTCACCACTTCAATCAGCTCGTTTTTCTTCATCTTTGAATAGCCTTTGATTCCTCGGGACTTTGCAAGCTCTCTCAGCTCTGCAACCTTCAGAGAGGTTAGATCTGAACTTTCCGTGGAGTTGTTCTCGTGCAATTCATCTGTATCTGTAACATCAGTGATTTCCAAAGAAGGTTCTGGATACTCATCGTCTGGTTCATCTGTATCAGATTCTTCATCGTCATCTAAAATGTCATCAAGGTCTTCCAAAGAAATATTTTCTGGTTCTATTACAGAATCAGGTTCATACGGAGACATGGAGTCAGGCTCATCTGTAACAGTCCTCTCATCAAGAACTGTCTTAGCTTTCTGTACAGCATCGGCGACATTACTGCCGATGGACTTGCGATCGGCATCTCTGTCTACGTCCGTATTGATAGCAGGCTGGAACTTCACTCCAGGAACAGGAGACCTTCGCCTGAAATTTGAAGCTGGCCTTTTGAAGGGTGCCGGAGGTGGCTTCCTCTGCTCTTCCTGGATGTCACTTTTTGTGCCAAAGATGGTTGAACTTTGTCTATTTCCAGAATCGTTGTTTCTCCTCATTACATCAAAATTCTGTTCTTTGTCGTCACTGCTCTTCCTTCTCTGGTCCACAGAGTGTTTCCTAAGCAGCTTAAGAAGTGAATCAACACTGCCCCTTTCACCCTGCACTTTTGCAGGTTCAGGCTTCTTGTCTTCCCTGCCTTTCCCTCTAGCTCGCAGCTGTGCTTGAACCCTTTTAAAGAGCTCCACGATCTCCTTCTCTCTTTCCCCAGGAGCTGATGTGGCTTGAGGACGGGAATTGCTTGCCAAAGATATTGGTGGTCCGTTCTTGGAGAACATGATATCGCTATCAAATTCATCAATGTTCTCAGAATCATCTTTATCCTGGTATGACTTGCCTTTCCCTCTGGAGGACCCCCCTTTTTGTTGTCGCGATGTATCCGAATTCCTTGGCCTATGGTGGTTGGGGCTTGCACCACATACCAAGGATACCCTCATTGGCCCCAACATAGGCGATGTGCCCATGAAACAAGCTCCTGGAGGGACTCTGCTTTCTCCATGATGCACAGGTAAGGTTGCTCTGCCTGAGACCCCTGTGCAGCAAAAGCACTGTACATTAGTTATTGCTTTAGAAGGAACTTGTGAATTAGGGAGAAATAGGAAGCTTAAGATGGAACTGTATGCATTAATTGCTGTCGTACATGATATGGGATGCCAATAACGAAATAAACCGAGATTGCATGGCTAACAAGAACGATTTTGATATAAACATCTTGGTAGAAATATCATATCAAAGTTAGTAAGAACAGAACCACTTGGATGATACATAAAAGTAACTTACAGAATCTTTTTAAGAAAAAACGAAAGCCTACAAGAAGTGTTTATACGAAAAACAAAGTGTTAAACAAGCCCACATTCACCTTTTTGTCTAGAGCGAAAGTCACAAGTCATAGCTTGATCATGGAAACATGATAAGACACTTAAAGAGTATGCACCATTTATGTGGCCTATCTGTACATCTGCAAGGGACGTACAGTGCTACATCAGAAGTGGAGGTGCACGGCATACAGTAAGTGTAGATCTGTGCATCTTAATGAATCAGCTAACAAACTGTCCTAATTAAAGCCAAACAACGCAAAAGTGGGAGGTGTTTACACCTAGTACGAAAAAGATGAAAACACTGCACTGGGCGATGATACCAAGAAATAGCAACTAACAGTAAGTCTAATATAAGTTAAACCTGGGAATTAAATGCAATCCATTTTGAACATGGGGCTATTAAGATGGCAGTCACCTAACAGAATATAACAAAGACCAGTAACTTAGTCAACATGTGCATCCGAGCAGCTAAGAAACTGCAAGGCATCTAAATGGAAAAGATAATCACTCATAAATTAGATAGGCTTTCATTGTAAAAACGTGGATGAAGCATGAAACACACATCATACGGAATCCCAGTCATGGCGTTTATAGATCAAAATCCCTGATCAATTAACTAATTAGCCCTTGGCCCCTTGCAATTAAATGAAGACAGCGAGCTGGAGTAGACGGTGAATTCAACACTGCTTGGATTTGCAATCGGTTTGATAAGATTCCAAAGACCTATTATAGTTGGGGAACCAGATCTGTACCCAGTTTCTTTTAGTACATGAGGCTGGCAGCGTTACACTGGACTACAGAAGCCACATTTCTCTAGTTTGTCCACGACGCACCCCATGAGGAGCAAAAGTAATTTGCCCCATCTGCTACGCAGGAATTTCACAGAAAAGGTTATAATTTCACAGAGCAATCTGGTTGAATTCACTGGCTCCAACAGTTCCATTCTCCGCATAACTCCCGGTTAGGTCTCCTCTGATGATTCACCATTCTCACACGACGCTATCTGGGGAACCCGCGCCACGTAGCAGCAAACAGCCTCGACCGTTAGGCAGGCTGCCCTGGCCCCACATCGCGCGCATTGCTTCCCTCCGTCACGACAGGGGCGCGCCGCGCGCGCACGGCACAGGGCGCCAGGACAAACGCCGTCCAACAACAGGCGATAGGGCAGAGCCGCGGAGCGAAACCCTAGGTAATTAGAGGTGGACGGCGCCAGCGCCACAAGGTAGGCACGGGAGACGAGAGGCGGAGGGGAGTGGGGGTGGGGGTGTGGTCGCGTACCGCGGTGGTGGAGGAGGGCGGGGGCCGCGGGGGACATTCCTCTGTGGGGGCGCGCGGCCGCCCGGAGCGTCCCGACCGGCGACGACGGGGCGGCGGCGGTGAAGAGGCGCCCGGGCTCGGGGAAGGGGCGACTGTTGGTGTCGACAAGTGATAAAGCGAAAGCGAGACAAGTGGTGGTGGAGTTGGGGGATTTTGGCGAGGGTTTTGGCCGGCCGAGGCCGAGGCGGAGGTCCAGCGGGGCGGGGACGTGGGCCGGCTCGTGTCACTCGCACGGAGAGACGGGGACCTCGTCGTCCACGCGGCGCGCGCGCCCGCGGGACGACGTCTTCCGCCCAATCGGTTTGGGACGATGGGCCGTGGGGAGATGGGCTGGTTTGGGACGGCGGCAGACATGCCGAGGCCAGGCAGAGAAGCCCAAAGACTATTTAGTTTGGACCTCTGCTTCTGTAGTGCATCAGCCTCCCCGTTGGCCCAACAAAGTCTTTAACCCTTTTGCTTTTTATTTCGAGAAAACAAATTTCACACCTATATATGTATGACCAATTCTAGACTAACAAACCCCTAAAAAACTCTAGACCAACAAATCTTAAAACTAACAAAGTCAATCCAATAGATTCTTTATAAGGAACCTACTAGTGAAACTATGCTCAGTTCGCAAGAAAAGAAACTCTTTAACTTCCTTGATTTGAATCAGTGAGGATCCTTGCAAGAAACAGACAATTGTAACTTTGTAATGGTAAAGAGACATTGAGAGTTTGGAGGCTAAAGTTATTAACAAAATTCGTGTGTTTTTTCTGCAAAGGGAAGGGGGACTTGTATTAAACTTTTGTCACTGTACATCCCCAAATTATGAAAAAACTAAAATAGAAAATACATAATATTCTATTCAGATTCTTCCATTTTTTCCTCCTCCAATGGTTTCTCTTGAACGTCGGAGCCAAAGTATAGTCCTTAAGTCAAATCCAACGGCCAACTGCAAAACATTGAGCATGTCGTAAGATTCAACGTCTCGTAACCAGTCCAAAACGCATCTAAATCACTGAAAGAATATCGACAGTTCCGCTGTCAGTTGCTATTCTCATAGGAGGCTCCCCAAAGCACCCCTTCTCTTACAGATAAAGGTTACAAATTGGTCATTCTCTGCAACGACAATCTCATCATAGCAATCATCAAAGTCATCGTAGGAAACACGATGCCAACTAAAAATCATTTGATTTCATTGAAATATTTATTAGACTAAATCCTAATAATATGTGGGTTCCCTTCTCTTTTAATGTCCGGTAGATACGTGGGAGAGAAAGAAAGAGAGGGGCCTACGAGCTGAGGCAGCGGAGGAGCGAGGAGTGGCGGCGGTGGCTCTGTACCGAGGCAGAGGTGTACCCCTTCGTGTGGATATGGAAGCCCACACTCAACATGTATAAAATACTCGATCCATCCTAAATTATAAGACGTTTGATTTTTTTTACACCAAGTTTGACCATTCATCTTATTCATTGTGCAAAATATCACTTCTTTTGCCGTGACTTGGTTTATTAATAAAATTTCTACAAGAACGACTTAATTTTAACTATATTTGCAAAAAAAATTTGAATAAGACGAGTAGTCAAACTTGAAGTTAAAGAAGTCAAATGTTTTATAATTTGGGATGGAGGGAGTATATTTGTAGCTATTGATTGCCTCAACTTAAACGTACTGTAGAATTAAAGATTCTGCTTCTATTAGCAAACTTCTTTTGTTTAAATTAATCAAATTCCAGGTGGAGATCCTCTCCCCATGGAATGGCGCGCGGTACCGATAACACTTGCATCAATCTTCAGTTCCTCACTAGCTTTTCTTTTTTACAGTACTATTTATTATACGCAGCGTATCTTTCGTCTAGACTTGCTATGTATCTATTGCTTCAAGTATTATTTACATGGTTACGTTCCGATTAACACGAGTGTTCCTGCTTGTATGCTTTGTTTATAGAACATTTATTATTGTGTATATGTAGACACAATATTCCTTAAAAAAGTGGTAAAATTGCGTACTACATATATTTCCAACAATCATCACATATTCACATATTGTTTACTCGATCAACTAGAGCACGAGGAGGACCAGCCATGCGTACACAAGTCGTCTGACCATCCAACACCCGATTACCCGAAGCTGCGGCGCTCCCCAGCCCGGTCAAGTCAAACCGACCATCCACTTGTGGAAGCACGTGTCCCGCTACACTACGCGTGAAGGCAGAAGGCAGGTAGTAGAAGCAATGTAGCGCATCTCATCTCGCACACGTTATATGCAAAGAGAAGCCCGGCGCTGTCTGTCAGAAAGCACGACCTCAGAAATGGCAACCGCTCCACGCAGAAGCTTGCAGGCCATTGCTGCACTGGTCGTGCTGCTGGCGCCGGCGGCGTTAGCTCAGCGGCAGCCACCG
>Ga0182004_10000052_pt1 | contig 41216 bp, 33 predicted proteins | sample Sormic07211540_1_FD_120479 | JGI IMG/M metagenome (GOLD analysis project Ga0182004, IMG submission 120479) | Endophyte microbial communities from Sorghum bicolor roots, Mead, Nebraska, USA - 072115-40_1 MetaG | ecosystem: Host-associated > Plants > Roots > Unclassified | place: USA: Nebraska...
CCCCCGCCCCCCCCCCCCCCCCCCCCCCCCCCCCGCCCCCCCCCCCCCCCCCCCCCCCCCCCCCCCCCCCCCCGGCACAGCCGCCGCCGCCTCTCCGTCCGCCCCTAATCCAGTTTGCGTCGGCGTGTCCGGCATGAAGGACACGATCTTCATGTCCTGCGTCGATCTTCGTGCGAGCGGCGAGCCACTACGTTGCGCTGCCCGTGTCGGCTACGGCGTCCAGGCACTCGTTGTGCACGCTGACGATGAGCTCGAAGCCGGTCCGGGCGAACGCGTGCAGCACGGTGGGGTCGGCGTCGTACATCCGCACGCCGATGCCGATGCCAGCCAGCAGCGGCATCACAGGCTGCGGCGCCGGGAGGTTATTCCAGTCGGCGCCGGGGCTGGGGGCGGACCGGCAGGCGAGGCCTATGGGCTGTGAGTTAGGGCGGGGTGGCGGTGTTGGTGGTAGCGGTGGCGCCCTGCAACGGGAGGGAGAGGATGAGGTGATTTGAGGCAGGAGGCGAGGCAGGAACTTCAGGTCAGTTTTCTAGCCAAAAAAAAAAAAGATTAAATGCGGCTCAAATTTCCGAAATGGCATTTCAGCTGGTTGTGCACCCCTTCGTAAGGCCGATCTCGCGAAGCCCACGAGTTTGATGGTATCCGGGTGAAGCCCATTTTTACCATCAATAAGAACAAATTTCTAATTCTCTCTCTCTTTTTTTTGGTTTGGGTGTGTGTGGAGTACTTATATTTGTATTTCACAAGGGACTCACTAACGCTGATGTAGTTTAGCTGGTAAAAAAGGGTAAAAACATTATTAGGTGAAATGGCACATTGCATTCATGATTAAATTTTGCTTTCTATTTTATCCATACAGCACGAAGTATCCAAACATCAAACCCTACACACACTAGGCATTGTATCTTGTACAATTTGTGTATACAGCATTGCTATTTTCTAGTAACGGATAAAAATGCATTAAGATAGGATGCCAGTGTACGATTCAATGATTCCTATGAAATAACTAGACATTTTTGAATAGGGCCATGCCACGCTTGTATACGGAAAGGGTAAAAAAAAAGTTAAGTTTATTACACCATAGTAGATAACAATAACTCATATCAGTTGCATCAAACAAGCACTGTAGTTTTGTACTGCCAGGTATCTTGCACTATTTACTTCTTGTTTTTGGATCCATTCTTTGGTACCTGTAAACCCATACAGCATAACTTGAAGATGAACAGCAGTGCAGGGATAACTGAAGCCTAGGAGAAAATAAAAGGGATATGGACGTTTATAAGAAGCATGTATTCTAACAGACTACCTAATATTATTCAGATTGTGTGACATTCTATAAAAGACCCAAATGCTTATAAAGATATATCATGTTGTAAAAATTTGATCTGCATTTCCTTTCGTAAGCAATAAAACAAGTCTCTTTTGGGAGTTACCATGATGAAAAAGTTAAAATATAATCTCAATAATAACTCTGCATAGGGAAAACTTATCCTTCTGCTTATGATTATTTTTTTTTTCTATTACAAGAACCACTGTAGAATGGGAAAATCACTATCTTAAATTTAAATCTACAAGAACCTGGAATAATTAGTGCTACATTTCAATGTCTAATGAGAACAGTTTCTTTTGGACATTCCAATTCTCCTTTGAAAATGATATATAGTTCCTGCTGTGATATAATTCATTGTATCTGTGAGTGGTACCATGGCCAAGGAAGTAAAAAGAGATGCATAGAGGTTCTGGAATGACTTACATTTAGAGAATAGTTAAAAAGGCTAAAACAACCAGTAGGGGGTGGGGGGAGGGGGACAGAAATTTTCATGAGGGACCATGATTGAACTATTGAGGGTGCAAAAAATATTTTTTTTCAAATGTGGTGAAATACCTAAGAGATGTGCACCTAGCATAGTTTTTTCTTTGGGCTCCCCTTGGCCTCTCCTTTCCTCGTCCCCTGAAGTATCCGATTTTTTTCCTGGGGAAGGAAGGTGATCTGGGAAACGGTAATCATAAGAGGGAGAGCTATGCGGCATATGCCCTCAAAGGCACTTTGGCATTATCGAAGCAATATCGATCTCTGTTAGTTTATCTTGCGTGAACGTTTGTGGAAACTACTACCTTACAAGCATTAGTGACAGCTCAGAAAGTTATTTCTGAAAGGTTTCATGTGTACCGTGGGAAATGTTGCCAACTCAAACACCTTCAATATGTTGTTTGCACGCAAATTCTTCTGGAAGAAAGGTGTCTAAAACTATGAGCGGGTTACAGAAAGGTACAAACCACGGCTGTGCATTTTGGAAGTATCATCTATAGATGTTTGTTGAGGGGAAAGCCGCACGCCAAAGTTATTTACTCAGAAACAGCTTCAACACACAATTGTCTGTGATATGATGGCATCTCTCACGCACCATCACCTCTCTCTCATGTCTGTTTATTTTATTGCCCTTTCTGCTCATAAAAATCATTAAGAGTTTATAAATATGCATAGGCATACCAATATGCACATCTATTAATTAGCCAGAAGATCATCTTCTTATTCTTTAGTTTAGTTATTGTTTGAAAAATTTGTCCAGGCCTAGGGAGCTCGTGCACAGTACTAATGCATCTTCATCAAATGTGAATTTCAAAAAGGAAGTAGGAACCTATGAGAGTATTGTTCAAAATTAATTAATGGCTTCTATTATGTTTATACCAAAGGCCAAGGACAAAATTGGAATGCTAATGATGGTTGGCTGCGTGAGTCTGTCGAGATACTTGTGAGAAATGTGAACCTTTGTTTCCGTGCATGGACATAAAACCAAAAGCTTCCAGCCTCTTTCACGGTACTTGCACTTGCAAGAAATGAGAACTCCTTTTCATTTCTGTACGTGGACGTAACGCCAAAGCATCCAGGCTTTTTCACGGCTGTTCATGCCTTTACACGGTTCATCTCCACAAGTATGCCTCCTCCCACTCTATATAAGCACATCAACAGCACACAATTAGACACAGGCAGCAATTGGGGCCACAAGAACACTTGGGGAGGCAAGTGTGATTTTGATCTCGCAGCCACCTTCGTGTTTTGTTGTAAGTATACATTCCCTTGCCATCTTTATTTGTTAGCTCAATTCGTAATCGGGAAGTATTAGTGGGTAGAGGGCGAGATGCTATCATCTATGTAGTCTGCAAATGCATCCGACATTATACAGGTTGCTTTGTATAATTTGAATTGCTCCATTCTTGCCAACATTATATTGCAAGGTATATGCCTAGTTGCATTAAAAGTTCTGTCTTTTGTTCTAAAACCATTTTAGCTGCATGCAATTTTTGTTCACGGGGATAAGGAGATCTGTTTCGGTTACTTTGCTTGAGGAGCATTCTTTACGAGTCCAGTTTTGTGGAAGTAGTAAATCTCGGTTTGGTCATAAGACGCCATATTGTAGCGCAAACTTATATTACTTCAGTGTTCAATTTATCGTAAATGTTCCTTGCTGTAAAAGAATTGCCTACTTATTTATTTGAATTGCAGGTGTGTCTAGTAGTTGGAGGAGATATGCAGTTTTCACTAGCATCGGATGCGAACTCAGGTCCTCACCCAATAAGAAGATCTTGTGAGGGTGGTGGGATTGACAGGTTGGAACGATTAAGTATTGGGGGCAGCAAGCAGGAGAAAGCTTTGAGGAATAGGTGCTTTGGTGGTAGAGTTGCTGCAACTACACAATGTATTCTTACCTCAGATGCTTGTCCTGAAACTCTTGTAAGTATCCAACTCAATTTTTACTCTTACATGGTGGTTTACTATACATTTGTCTTTTCAAGGGAAATTTACTATACTTTTTGTGTTTTGAGAGAGTTCTACTATACTTCTGTTGGACTGATCATTGTAAAGATTTGTTCAAATAGGGTCATCTTAATTGTTTGAAATCTGGGAACTGTGGCTTCACTGCACTCAGGAAAAGGCAATTCATGGTTATGGCATGAATAACTTATGGAAATAGACCTTAGAGTTGCTGCATGATTGTCACAAATCATTGCTATGATATCTTATAATAGTTCTTTCTACTTTGCATTACATGTATAACTGCAACTTTTAGTTGCGTTAAAAAAAACCCCTGTAACTCTTAGACCACTCACCACTGTAATCTTTCCTGAATTTTTGTTTAATGGCATGTATAAACTCACCACTTATGTACTTATCTAGGAAAAAATAGTCTAACTCTGTGCCCCATGTTTGCAGCATTTTCAAACACAGTCCTCTAGAAAAAGTTATGCTGATGCAAACCATGTATCTGCTATCATTTTGGGTGGAGGCACTGGATCTCAGCTCTTTCCTCTGACAAGCACAAGAGCTACGCCTGCTGTAAGAGATAACATTGAACATCAAATGTTGATTACTCTATTATAGTATTATACAGAATATAAATTTCGAATTTATCTTAGTTTTGTACAGTATTTAGTGGATTCTTCTCATTTTCAAGATACACAATTGAACCATAATTGAAGTATGTAAGACAGCCAGTTAAAAAACTATATTCTTTTGGGAGACTTTCAGTCAAAATTTCTTAGAAGGTTTTTTGGTCCAGATGTTCTGATACCTTATTTTTTTATTTGGTGCACTACTTAGGTTCCTGTTGGAGGATGTTACAGGCTTATCGATATCCCTATGAGTAACTGCTTCAACAGTGGTATAAACAAGATATTTGTGATGACTCAGTTCAATTCTACTTCGCTTAACCGCCATATTCATCGTACATACCTTGGAGGCGAGATCAACTTTGCTGATGGATCTGTACAGGTAGTTTACCTCATCTTTTTGATGTGTAAGTAGGACTAACATTGTATCGAGAGAATAATAAAGAGATGCCAAGATTCTTCTCTAGAAGTTTAGATCCAAAGGCATTGTGGTTCAAAACACTATGGACTTCTACCATTTGCGTCATTACTTTGCTTTAACGTTCCATTGAATGGAGCAAATTATTGATTCATACAAGTGATTAATTAAAAAACTAATTGTTCCGACATGCAGGTATTAGCGGATACACAAATGCCCGAAGAGCCTGATGGATGGTTCCAGGGTACAGCAGACTCTGTCAGAAAATTTATCTGGGTACTCGAGGTAGTTGATATTTTCTCGTTTATGGATGGCCATTCACTCATTCTTGTAGCATTGTTTCTTTGTAATTTTGAGTTCTCCTGTACTTATTTAGGATTATTACAATCACAAATCTATTGAGCACATTGTAATCTTGAGTGGCGATCAGCTTTATCAGATGAATTACATGGAACTTGTGCAGGTATGGTGTGCTCCTGTTCCTCATGTTTCTCATTTGTCCTGATTTTGGATTAACCAACTATTTTTGACATGCATTATTTCCAGAAACATGTCGAGGACAATGCTGACATCACTGTATCATGTGCTCCTGTTGATGAGAGGTAAATCAATTGTTTATATCATCCTAATATGAATATGTCATCTAGTTATCCAACACAAGATGCACATGGTCTAATCTGCTTTCTTTTTCTTTTCTTTGGGAAGCCGAGCTTCTAACAATGGGCTAGTGAAGTGTGATCATACTGGACGTGTACTTCAATTTTTTGAGAAACCAAAGGGTGCTGATTTGAATTCGATGGTTAGCAATTCCTTGTGTAATCCAATTCTGTTGTGTTCCTTTCTTTCTTGAGACGAACCAGGTCTTTTAGTTCTTTCCATGGATCATCTGTTCCTGGCTTATCTAGAAATGATTATCTATTTTACTGTAAATCTGACACCAAAGCTAATAGCTACTGATGTTGCAGAGAGTTGATACCAACTTCCTCAGCTATGCTATAGGTGATGCACAGAAATATCAGTACATCGCATCAATGGGCATTTATGTCTTCAAGAAAGATGCACTTTTAGACCTTCTCAAGTAATTGCTTTCCTGTGATTTATTTCTATCCAATTCCTAGTTTACCTTCTAACAGTGTCAATTCTTAGGTCAAAATATACTCAATTACATGACTTCGGATCTGAAATCCTCCCAAGAGCTGTACTAGAGCATAATGTGCAGGTAAGTCTGATCTGTTTGGAGTATGTGTTCTGTAAACTGTAAAGTTTTCATGTCAAAAAGTTGTTCTTGTTTCGAGACACCACTAGTTTCTATTTATAAATGTACGATTTATGTATTTTTGCTTCCATGCATCATACAGACTAACAATACATTTTACATATTGTATTAGACATGCATTTTCATGGGCTATTGGGAGGATGTTGGAACAATCAAATCATTCTTTGATGCAAACTTGGCCCTCACTGAGCAGGTATTCTGTCATATATGTATTCTGCACTGCATATATATTACCTCAAATTCAATCAATGCATAGAACGTGTGTTAGAGCATCTTAGTTCCATTTTATTGTGCTTCAGTTAACTTTATCATCTAATAGTTGGTGACTAGAATCTAAACACAAATTCACCTAATATGTTTCTCTCTTCAGCCTTCCAAGTTCGATTTTTATGATCCAAAAACACCTTTCTTCACTGCACCCCGGTACTTGCCTCCGACACAATTGGACAAGTGCAAGGTATAGGTCTTATGGAGCACAATTGTTACCTCAGAACAGGATGTTCGCATACTTGAAGACTTGTTTTTCTCCTCCACAGATCAAAGATGCATCTATCTCAGATGGTTGCTTACTGAGAGAATGCAGCATCGAGCATTCTGTGATTGGAGTCTGCTCACGTGTCAGCTATGGATGTGAACTCAAGGTACATCTCTGCCAATGTGTATGCTGATTTTTATACATTCTCTTGCATCAAATTTGATTCGAGCCACCACAATCAGTGCAACTGCAAGCTTCTAGTATTGATATAATATTCAATCTGTTTAGCACGTGAACACCTCAATTCTTGTTGTTACTGTACATCCCACCCAATCCCAGAGGCCCAGATTACCACGACATGAATACAAGAAGAATGTTGAACCCAGATCTAGAGTTTCTTCTGTTTGGTGGTACTGTTGCAAATTGGTGGTGATTCATTTTGTTTTTGCACTTTCTGATAACAACAGGACTGTGTGATGATGGGAGCGGACATCTATGAAACTGAAGAAGAAGCTTCAAAGCTACTGTTAGCTGGGGAGGTCCCAGTTGGAATAGGAGGAAACACAAAGATAAGGTGAGTATTGGATGTGGAACAACATTGTATATGTATAACGACCGGTAGTTCCCAAATATCACACTCACTGACACCTGATGGTATCCTCTGATGATTTCCAGGAACTGCATCATTGACATAAATGCTAGGATTGGGAAGAACGTGGTGATCACAAACAGTAAGGTGAGCAAGCGCACCTACATGGGCGCAGAAACTTGTGTGCTCATCTATCCATTCCAATGCTGGTGTGTGACCATGCGTTGTTCCACTCTTTGTGACAGGGCATCCAAGAGGCTGATCACCCTGAGGAAGGGTACTACATAAAGTCTGGAATTGTGGTGATCTTGAAGAATGCAACCATCAAGGATGGGTCTGTCATATAAACCGGGTGCCTGTGCGCCTGCAAAACAAGAACCTACAATGGTATCACATCGATGGATCGTGTAACCTTGGTAGGGAAGAGCCGCTTGCCAGAAAGTCCAGCGTTCGGGCGCAAGATGCATAGCCTGGCATGCTGTTCCTTGAACCTTGGTACAATGTACTAATAAGCTGCCCTGGAAGTTGCAGCAAACAAACCTTTTATGAACCTTTGTATTTCCGTTACCTGGTTTGGATTAACTCTATCTTTCATCCTGTGCTACTAAAATTTCCGTGTTTTTCTAATTTGCTGCTGCCTCTGGGATCTGGCTACGATGACCGATGAACTCCTGTCCATTGGTTCAGCACTTCAGCTCTGCTCGTTAGAAGCAAAGGAATTCAGCCGTGTCTGTCGTCCTCGGCTCCTCGCCATACGCTCTTTTTGCAGAGTGTAGCGAGTTCGCATCCTCCTATTCCCACACTCGGCCCACTCTTCTCCATGTCGATCTCAGTCGTTGGCTTCCATGCAGACAAGCTAGAGCAGGGCATCCTTTCTTCTGCCGTGGCCCCGGGATAAGAGTGAGTTCCCGCCACAATGCGTTCCCTTCGATGCCTCGCTCTACACGGGATTTCTGGCATACGCGGGCAGTGTGTGCCAGTGTCGGACTTTCCATCCGATCGAGGACCACGGAATCGATGAAGCTCATGCCTGGGTGGTTCTGTGCTTCTTCGCATTTAGTGCAAAAGGTACCTGGAATCCCGGGGTCATCTCGGAATGAGGAGCATCCATGTGTGTGTGTTTAGGTACTCAAACCTTAGACCCTGTTTAGATTGGAGATAAAAAATTTTTTGGATGTCACATCGGATATGTCGGAAGGATGTCGGAAGAGATTTTTAGAAACTAATAAAAAACAAATTACATAGCGGAAACTGCAAGACAAATCTATTAAGCATAATTAATATGTCATTAGCACATTTTGGTTACTGTAGCACTTAAGGCTAATCATGGACTAACTAGGCTTGAAAGATTCGTCTCGCGATTTTCAACCAGACTGTGTAATTAGTTTATTTTTTTATATACATTTAATGTTTCATGCATGTGTCCAAAGATTCGATGGGATGGATGAAAAATTTTTGGGTGGGAAACTAAACAGGGCCTTAGACTGTAGTCCTATCACGTCAGATATTTAACACTTATAACACTAATTTGAAATATTAAAATAGACTAATTACAAAACTAATTCTACAGATAGAGACTATTTTTTTAATGAAATTATTAAGTCTATTTAGTATACGATTTGACAATGTGATGTTACGGTAAGTATATGCTAATGATAGATTAATTAGGCTTAATAAATTTGTCTCGCAAATTAGTCTTTTGTGTAATTAGTTTTATAATTAGCTCATATTTAGTACTTTTAATTAGCATCCGAATATCCGATGTGACAGGGACTAAACTGGATTCAGACGCCCAACAGTGGGAGGTTGAATGTGACCCCGAGTCGAGGCACCGCTACACATCCTTATCCAGATCCAGTGAGACGATCGCATGCGAGGTGTCGTTCTCCTCTTGTAACTTAGATCCAGCTAGTCCTAAACCTTCAATCTCATCTTTCAAATTTACTAATCTCTAGGAGTTAGTTGGACACATCTAGCGGAGTTCTCCCTCTCGATCGTTTGCGATAGTTGTAAGGTAGCCCCCAAAGTTTAGATCGCGATGCAGAATCAACGTAGAGGCAGTTAAAAGTTGGTTTGGTGCGGGCCGTAGTTGTTTTGGATCAAGTAGGCAAGGCCATGTCGTCGCATACGTGCTAGTGAGTAGTGACAATGTTCGCAAAGGAAGGAGGTGACATTTGATAGAAGCTAGGGGACGAAGATGCTGTTAGGGTTGAAGAATAGCAAGAGGTGGCACCAAAGTAGTAAGAATAAGAAGCAACATATGTTCATATGGCAGCATCAAGATGAGACGCAGAAGAAGAATTATGAGTAGCGGGGTCTGATGAAACAGGATGCCCATGTAGCTAGTGAGAAAACAGGGGAGCTTCCATCCACATGCAAGCAACACCCAAGAGGTACAATCCGAATCCGAATCCTAGAGTTGATTTTGAGATATGTTTCAGTGGTAGATCCAGAATAAAAATTTAGGGGGGCTAAGTTCGATCTGTTCAAAAGACACAAAGTCGTGGTTTTGCCAAAACTAAGGCCTAAAGCTCCACTTCATGCCATCGTCTTCAACCTCAAGCTCCTCCAAACCTTTTCCTATGGTTAAAATTTCAAGGGAGTTGAGGAGGGGCTCCATGGACATAGACGTGGTAGGGGGGGGGGGGCAACCCGGTTGCAGATCCGCCTCTGGTTGTCTTATAAGTCATACCATGAGATTGTTGTAGAATGCATTGTAATATGTGTGGTCTGAGCAATCATGTGACATATGAATGCAAAAAATGTCTCCATAGAGTCATGGGTTAGAATCATGTGCAACTTAGGTCAAAGATAACAACCTTTTCTTTATTATGGAATGCATAGATGCTAGGGTCTCTAAGGAGAAAACAAGCACTACATTTTATTACTATGTTGAGTGGGTAAGTTACAGCCAAACAGATTGAGCAAGAATTCATGAATTTGGTTGGGAGTGATAGTTGGAGATTAAGTGCCAAGGAAGTGGCAATGAACAAATTTGTCATCGACTGTACTTAAAATAAGCCACAGACAACTGAGTCAGCTATTGCTTCTTTGTCTCTTCTCACAAATTACTTTTTAAGTAGCTGGCTACGGCTTATTTTAAGTGCAACCGAACATCCTAATGATAATGCCAAGATGGTTAAAGATTGGGCTTAAGTGGATGTACATATTAGCATTGGACCTTTGGACCCCAATTATTGGAACCAAAGGGAATCTACAACATGCACTGTTTAGGGTGAAAGGAATTCCTACCGACTAGAGATCAATTTAGCTAAGGTTAGAGGGTTGGTGGGAAAGGTGACCGAAACTTATAAAAAGTTCAGATTCAGACTTGACTACATAAGAATGAAAATCGCATATAGAGACTTTGGAAGGGTTCTTAAATCTGCATAAAGTACTTTGGGAAAGTTTTTTCATGACTTCTAGTTTGAGAGGGAGATACTTGAGAAGCAATCTTCTGAAGGTGGAGATCAAGATTGGAAATAGTGGAAATCAGCCTCCAGCAAAAAGATCAAAGCTAACTAGCCATGTAAAGAATGTATCAAAAGGTCATCATTATAATGATGAGAACAATGTAAATAAGAATGGTGACGATGGACATAATAAATCCAATTTAGTTTAAGAGAAGTTCAAGTCGAGTTCCTCAGCCTATCCAACACGTTCCTTGTCAGGGGTATAGAGTATGTCGAGTGCCTTACTGCCCCCACACATCGGTAGAGCCAGCTTGACTCGAGCCATGGAAGCACCATGGTAAGATGAGACAACTCACATGGTGCTAGTCACGTAGCTGCAACCGTGCAATGTAGGGTGCTACCAAAACATCATGCTAACTGATGTGTTCCTAGCAACTTGATCTCTTATCTTCCTCCTCTCCTTCTATTCTTGTTATTATAGTGAATTCTTGCATACGAATTAGATTGGTAAGATGGAGATATGAGACATTTTTTTGCGAGCGAGATATAAGACATAGAGCTAATTAAAAAAAAACCTCTTTCTAATTTTTAGTATTATCTTGGCATGGCTCTAGCTTCTCGTTATAGTGCATTGAGGAGATGAAATTGTAGCAAGAAGACAGAGCCCGCAAAGCCAAATATAGTGACTTCAATCGTACTCCTAATTTATTTTGAAAGAAGAGAGAAGAACATCTTCTGGCTACACATGTACCAGACATGAACTTATATTTTTTTTCTTTTTATTACAAATAAATGTTCATTTGGTTATTGTCTATACTCTTGGCAAATCTATACATCTGCACATTCACATAATTTATATGTTTACTCATATAGCTCAACAATACTAGCATGGTCCATATAATTAATCCTAGCTTCGCATTCGTAACTCATGTATTTGTTTCGATGTATAGGGTTAGGACGATGGATTAGGAATTCCTCCTATCCCACCGATTCTAATTTACTGTGCGAGCTGAGCCTTCACTTTCTCACCATATTTCACTGGAGCTAAGCGTATGCTATGAAAACCAACTAACTATGCAAACTATACAAATTCTAATTAAGCGCACACGATTCTAATCCAATGGCTTCCGGTGGAGGTGGGACAATTAACCACTTAAACCCTCCCACCAATCCAATCTTATTTATTTTTTTCAACTCACCCTCCGTTACTCCGTTTCTCCGTTACTCCAACTCACGCGCGTCGCCTCTTGTACGGCGCCGCCGCCCTCACGCGCCCGCGAGACCCCTCCACTCCCGACGCTGCCGAGGCCGAGGCCGCGTCATGCCTCGCGCTACGCAGCGGCCGTGCATGCCGCCGGTGGCAGCAGCGTTGTCGGCGTGCGGCCTGAGGACGAGCAGCAGGCCGCGGCGCCACTGTAGGTCAGCCCCTCCGACGATGGTGCGGCACCGCCGAGGCCGCGGACAAGCAGCATGCGTACGACAGCCTCTGGCGCAGGAGCGCAGGCCGGGTGCTCGGTCTCGGTGCCCGCCAACAGGTCTGCCACGACGGGCGGACGACGGAGGCGGAGATGCCGCCGTCGCGAGCGGCAGATACCAGTGCCGCCGACGACGTTGTGTAATGAATAAGATTGGATTGGTGGGAGGGTTTAAGTGGTTAATTGTCCTACCTCCACCAGAAGCTCCACCAGAAGCCATCGGATTAGAATCGTATATACTTAATTAAAGTTTGTATAGTTTGTATAGTTAACGCTTCCAAAGTTAAATTTAAATGTGTTCCACCACATCCACGGCTCTTAGGGAAAAGAAAAAACCCTTAAGCCCTCCTGTAGCGGGTGGATGCGGCTGCATACTGGTGGAGCGCAGGAGCTCCCTGATAACAGTAGTCAGCATCGCCGATTCCACCCTTTATCTCCTCCCGTCCGCTCCGTTTTTCCTCTCCCGTCCACCCCGCGTGGCGCGTCCTCACTCCCGTGCGGCAACTGGGACACTGGGTCTGGGTGCGCCGGCGCCCTACTCCATTCGCCTGCGGCCCAGGCGTTCGTCGCGTCCTTCGCCGGCGACGAGCACCCAGCCACCCACCAGGTACCCTTTCACTCGTCCCTGCTGTGCGAAACTGGGCACTCGAACCAGTAAGCTATTTGGCAATTTTTGTTCGGATCTGATCTAATTACAATGTATCCATGCCTGCTAACTTCAATTTTTTTTTAATTTTCTTTACCAAAAAAAAAGCGTACAAGGGTACACCCATGTCTCTGCTCCTCTGCCCCTGGATTCCACGTCTAGCAGCATTGCTTTTGGCTATCCATTTCGGGTCATAATTGGTGTCAGTATCACCCGTATGTTGAAGGGTGTTAGTTAGGCTTGCAAAGGGATCGGTGTGGGGGTGCTCCTAATCCTGATCCGCGAATCCGTTTACTCAATTTGAGGGTCTGGGGTCAATCCGTCCGTTTATTTTTTTCTGGCAATGAAGATCCGTGCGCATCTAGGTTTGGCCCTCTCTTCACTTGTTCGTTAAGGACTGTCTTCACCCTGAAGTTTGCAAACAGAGCAACAGACCTGAAACTAGCAAGTTGAGATTTCTGCTCAATCGTGTTGCTTTCAACTTCTCTGTGCATGCAAAGCACAATGCACACTCAATGACTAAATATAGAAGAGAAAATAAATAAAATTATAAAAAGTTAGTATTGAACAAAGATTAACAAATTACAGTTTCTTCGACAAGGATTTGATAAGAATGTTAGTAAGCCAATGCAGTTTAACACCAACTGGATTTGATCAAAATGTTATCAGATCTCCTACAGCAACACTTGTCTCTTGGAACCAGGAGCTATCTACAAAAGAAAGTGAACAAATATTGAGCAATCATAGACAGTACATGTAACATTTCCTTGCATAAACATGAAAGATTTGGTTAGTGATCACTATCCTCAGGAAGGTTAGTGAAGTCTGCTTTTGAGAGTATTTTCATGCAGCCATTCGTAAATGTGTTTCGACAACGGAGCTTAAACAATGGGCATTGACCTTCTGAGCAATGGTGTCCAACTTGCCAAGAGCCTTCTTTAGTAATAGGTCACTTGAGATGCCTGAGGATTAAAGCTCACAAAACAAGTTAACAATATCAATCAGTTAGGAAAGAAAGAACTCTTTCACTGGCTTTCAATAAAAGCTGGACCAAGCGGTCTGTTATCTAAAGAAAATCAGTTAGGAATGGAAGATACTGTCCAAGTTGATCAATTTGGCCACTTCTCTTGTCTGACACCCTGCATATCTACCTTACTGTCTAAGAAAAGGGCAACCAACCTAGGAAAGTCGGCAGCTAGCTAATTAGGACAGAATATGAATACTACCTAACCTAGATAGGTGGTAAACACAAGGATTACTCTAACATAGCCTTCTGTAATGCATGGCGATGTGCAGTACACACTACAGACACCTACCTTGGTTTTGGTTTGATCCTTGAGGCTCTGATCTGTCGGCACATGCACATTTTTTCAGAGTTCTTGCCAGGTGAAACAGAGTTGCATGCCAACTAGTAGAAACAATAATTCATACATGCTACAAATCCTTAATGAAACCAACCAAGTGCAGGTGCTTCAGATATTCACTACACATGCTTAAAGTGACCTATTAGAAGAAAGTTGTGTTCCCCACACGTTACAATCTGCTCATTTAAGCAACTGAATTTTGATCCAGAAATGAACAACAATGGATTTGGCCCATCATTAATCAGTTGAACCAAAGCACCAACTGCAATCGATCTGAATAATAAAATACTTTGCAGGTTCATAGCTGAAACGCCTCTTAACAGAAGCCACATGACAAACATAACTAAATAAGCTCATTTCAGCTACTGAGTTTTGATGTTCCAGAAATGAATAACAATGGATTTGTAAACTTGATGCTGATCAGGAAAACTCAAAAGTCTCCTGCTATACATAGAAGCAAGTAGAAGCAGTGAATTTCAAATTCACACTCATATAATCATATTTAACAACTTGCAGGTATTGTACAAACATTTTTTTTGAAAGAAAAGGTAGGAGCTCCGCTGCTCAATTAAGTGTAGAAAAGAGAGTGTTTTACAGTTTATGACACTGCAGGTTAAATTGTCATGCAAAACTAAAAGAACAGGTTATATACAAGAGAGGTTGAACTTTCAGTCTGAATCATGTCATCAGACAATCTAATTATCTTAGCCGAGAGCATTACCACAATAAAAACTCATGGCAGCTTGCTAACCAGTCATACAGGTTTGGTTTTGAGATCTGGAGCTATTCACAGCTTGGGTATAATTAGATGTTTTTTTTTGGATATTTGTGTAATCCAGAGTGCTTGTAACGTATTCATGTACCCAGCTTTTTATCTAATATAATTCTTCTTTAGCACAAAAAAAACCCTACCCAAACTGAAATCAAGGATAATCCAACCAGACAGGACATCACATTGTTCTTGGATGATTCCAAGCAAGATATTACTTCAAAAGGAAGTGGAAAAAGTTTTATTTTAGTTTGCTCTCTTGAGGTTCCCTCAATAGTGAAGGTGGTGGATCCACTTCAAAGAAAGCTAGCAAAATCCACCAAGAAATCTAGAAATGAAAACCTAGCATCTCTACTGATCCTCTAATTGAACCAACCGAACATCTAGAAAGAAAAACGAAGCATGTTTTGGATCTTCAGGGTCTCAGGGAACGGGAGGGTGGAAGGAGGCACCTTTTGGACATGTTCGGTGGTGATTACGGTGGTCAGGGTCATCACTAGCGCCTGCATCTGCAGAGGCATCTCTTCTCAGCCACGAACGGGGAGGTCGCAAGTGAGGCGGAGGGGAGCGGACACCACCACTCATGAGCGGGGCGACGGTCAGCCCGCTCCGAACCATGGGCTCCATCTAGGAGCGGCGTGTTTGGGAATGGGTCGACTGCCCCCCTTGCATGATAGTATGCCAGTGTTCCATGCTTGCTGTTCTCTAGTATTACAAGTTTCTAAGTGTTCATTCGTATTTCATAATGAAACATTAGTTCAAAAAATAGGCTTGAGTGTTATGTTCTCAATCTTCTTTATTTTTCCTGGTTAGGTTGTCTATATTTCCTTCCCCTTTTGAAAATGGATCATAGTTCTGACGAAGATTCAGAAATAAGTGATTCTGAGATTGATGATTATGAAGGAAAAGTTTATGCAAGTCTGATGTCTGGAGGTTTAAAGGTAAAGAATAACGGAGAAAATTACAGTTGTCTCTTCTGTAGTAGCAAGAAGAAGAATAATTACAGTAAAAGTAGTCTAGTTCAGCATGCCTCAGGAGTAAGTGCAGCGCCTAATCGGAAGGCAAAAGAAAAAGCAGCCCATCGTGCCCTCTTCAAGTATTTGAAGAATGATCTTGCTAAATCATCTGAACCACAGCCACTTGTAATTCCTGTGGAGCCACAACCTCTTCAGAACAGAGATGAGAAGTTTGTGTGGCCCTGGATGGGCATCCTAGTTAATGTGCCTACTGAATGGAAGGATGGGCGCCAAATTGGAGAAAGTGGAAATCGTTTGAAGGAGCAACTATCACACTTTTGCCCACTGAAGGTCATCCCGTTATGGACTTTTAGAGGTCATACAGGAAATGCTATTGTTGAGTTTGGAAAGGACTGGAATGGTTTCAGAAATGCACGTACCTTCGAAAGTCACTTCGCGGCTGGAGGATTTGGTAAGAAGGACTGGACTGGAAAAAAGAACCAAGGATCCGAGCTCTATGGATGGCTTGCACGAGCTGAAGATTACAATTCTCCAGGAATAATAGCAGACTACTTGAGAAAAAATGGCGACTTGAAGTCTGTTAATGATCTTGCAAAGGAAGGAGCACGTAAAACTGACAGGCTTGTTGCTAATTTAGCTAACCAAATTGAGGTAAAAAATAGGTACTTACAGGAACTTGAAAGCAAATACAGTGAGACAACTGCATCACTTGAGAAGATGATGGGGCAAAGGGAACAACTTCTCCAGTCATACAATGAAGGTTTGTGTTATTCTTTTTGCTACTTTTTTTTTCACATGGGTCTAGTTGTATTTCCAGTTCTCTATCATCAGCAGCTGTGAAGTTTCATTTGAAAGATCAATTAATAAGCATAACCATTACCAGAAATTAGCAAGATGCAGCAGCTAGCTCGCAGGCATTCTCAGAAGGTCATTGATGAGAATCAAAAGCTGCGTTCTGAACTTGAGGCAAAAATGAATGATCTTGATGTGAGATCCAAGCAACTTGATGAGCTTGCAGCGAAAAGTGATTATGACAGAAGGAACCTTGAGCAGGAGAAGCAGAAGGTGTGCGATTTCTTCCATCTTTCCGTCTTTAAAAGAATGTTAGAGTTGATTTCCTTAGTGTCATATTAGTTTGAGACATGTTAGATAATATTTCTTTTCTGTTAGCACTTCTTCATATTAGATATCTTCGTATCTTCCATTTTGATAAGGTTGTATCAGTTAAATATCCATGCAAATTTGTGCTTTGTTTTTGCTTGAACTCAGAATGCTATCAAATCGAGTCATCTTAAATTGGCAACATTGGAGCAGCAGAAAGCTGATGAGAATGTGTTGAAGCTTGTGGAAGAACAAAAAGTATGTACCTTGGCTTCCCCTTCTATGATATGATGCTGTAGGTTTTGAACAATGTGTCCTATGGTAGTCTTACTATATGGAAACTACAGAGAGAGAAACATGCTGCGTTGAAGAAGATTCTGATGTTGGAACAACAATTGGATGCAAAACAAAAGCTTGAATTAGAAATACAGCAGTTGAAGGGCAAACTAAAAGTGATGGAGCATATGCCAGGTGATGAAGATTCAGCGTCAAAGAATAAAATTAATGAGTTGAGTGAGGCATTGCAAGAAAAGATAGATGAACTGGATGGAATGGAGTCACTTAACCAAACTCTGGTCATCAAAGAAAGCAAAAGCAACATTGAACTGCAAGAAGCTCGCAAAGAGCTAGAAAATGTATGTTGTGTCACTAATAAGATCTATGTGACTAATATTGTTCATCAGATTTCATGTTTATTCATCTTTTGTTCTACGGCATGCTCCACAGGGCTTGCTTGATCTTTCAGGTGGGCAGGCACATATAGGAATCAAGAGAATGGGAGAGCTTGATCTGAAAGCATTTTCAAAGGCATGCCAAAAGGAGCGCACAGAAGATGCAGAAGTTACTGCTGCCTTTCTTTGTTCAAAGTGGGAGGCTGAAATAAAAAATCCTGACTGGCACCCTTTTAGGGTTGTCACAGTTGATGGAAAGGAGATGGTATGAGTCTTCACTTTTAGCTACTTCCATACATGTCCCTAGCTTTGTAGCCTTCTCCTTCCGTCCCACAATAAGTGCAATTAGTTTTCAAACTGTCTCAAAATAAGTGTTTCTAGCTTGTGCACCACCTAGCACTAGAGGGCTTAGTTGCCCTCTGTTTCCAAAGAATAATCATTGCATGTTGGGACACTTTTTATAGGGGCATATATGTCATGTCCTAATAACACTGATCTACCCAAATAATCGTAGAACTGCACTTACTGTCGGACAGAGTATAATTTCCTCCCTGAATCGTACAACTGCACTGTCCTATCCTGTCAAGTAGAAGTTGTTAATTTCCTCCATGAATCATCAGATCTCATACCTTGTATGAGTATTGTTTAGTGCTACATCCTGTACTTTATCTCTCCCTCCCTCTCTCCCCCCAAAAAAGAAACAGGGGTGGGGAGATACCTTATGTTTCAGTTGTAGTAACTACCTGCGGTCATGTTTCAAAAAAAAAAAAAAAGGAAAAGAAAAAACAAACCTACTTGCGGTCATGTACAGGCAATGATATGGATGCTGACCTGTAACCTCATTAGTTTGAGTGCTATTTGTATGATTGTATCCTTCGTTTCCTGTTTAATTTAGTGAACTGTGCATCCTCGATCACTGTCCAATCTTACGGATACCTCACATTTTGTAAACATGCATTGGGTTATACTACCTTATCTAACTCTAAGCGGCGCATGCTGTAATGTAGGAGATAATCGAGGACGACGCAAAGCTTCGAGCACTCAAAGAAGAACATGGAGAAGAAATCTATGCACTGGTGACAAAGGCGCTGCTTGAAATCAACGAGTACAAGTCTAAAGGCAGTTATCCTGTGGGTGAGCTATGGAACTTCAAAGAAAACCGGAAGGTGACTCTGAAGGAAGCTGTCCAGTTTGTGCTGAGACAGTGGCGAACAAACAGGAGGAAGCGATAAGCTCTCAATGGCCACTCAATGGGCCTTGGCTTTCTTTCCACCCGATCCGAACGCCAGGAGCTCGAGAACTAGCCACCTGAACAAACACTAGTATTGATTCGTGATAAAAATCGATAGGGCGATACAGCCCTGTCGATCTGTTCCTTGTTGGGGGTATTATAAGCTGGTGCTCCTATTGCAGTATCAGCGTCACTGGACTAGGACGCCGTTACGGCGGTATCCTTGTGCCACCTTTGTAGCAAGTACTAGTTTCGAGTTTCGTTGTTGAACAGGGTTTTATGCTTGGGCCCTTGGCCGCGTTCTGTTCTGTACGCTGTGCCTACACAGCTGCGGTGGAACATGCAGACGCATAATAATAAAGCATGCTTGGGCCCTTCTTGTGCTAGCTCCGCACTTAGATCTTGTTTGGATGTAGTCGAATTTACATCAATTCACATGTGTTGATGTGGATTGAAGTGAAATTTAAACTAAATTTTATTCTATTTTATATCAACACACATGGATTGAAGTGAATCCGATAAGGCCTTATATGTTGGTGTGATGAGATAATAATGTTTGTTGATGGTTGGTGCTGCAGCCGTGGAACTTTGAAGCACGGCCGTAGTACAATCACAGTCACTGGGCAAACTCCAAACGCAACACACGTATCCTGGTGTTCCCAGTCCGCGCCATCTGTCCCGGCGCACCCGCAGACGTGTCCCGGCAACCTCTCGCGGAAGTGCAGAAGGACGCCGAGAACTGTCCGTTGCACCTCACGTCGAAAAACCGCAACCAGAGTCCTGGATCGCTGGGGAAGATGGCGAGAGAAGCAGCGAGCAAAGCCACCGCAAGCCGCGGCAGCGGGGCGGAGGCGGAGGCGGAGGCGGCAGCGGGGGAGTACTGGAGCGAAGCGCTCAAGTCGTTCCTGGACCACATCCCCGTCTCCTCCGTCCCGGGCGCGCTCCAACCCACCGCCTCCCCAGGTAATCATCACGAGGCCGCACAGTTGCTTCCTCTCGATCCCTTCCTGTGTACCCGACCACTAATTAAGCAGCTCTCTCGTTCGTGTTTGTTCTGCACGCCACGCGCGCAGCGGTGGAGGTCAAGCTCGACGGCTCCGTCCTGGGCGCCCTCGACGCCATGTACAGCAGCAACGCCGCGGGCGCGGTGATCGTCGACGTGGTGCAGAGCAGCTTCGGCAAGTACGTCGATCGCGATATTGGCTTCGTCGAGTTCTCCAGCCTAGTCCTGTGGGCGCTTGAGGTAACGTACCTGACGATCTAGGATAGTATATGTTTTTCAAGTTGCTAAATTGTTCAGTCTGCTGACGGAGAACAGAGCGGTGCTCTGGAATGCGTCTTATAGATAGATAGATAGATAGATCATGTAGCCTGTTTTGTGAAGAAATTATTACCTTTGGTTGGCATCTGATCTTGACAAATTCATCTGTTGCGTTGTTGGTTCATAGGAACTTGGCAAAGTGGAAAGTGAACCAACAGACGGTACTTCTGACTTCCTCTCTAGTCTAAAACAGCATCATCAGATTGCGGAAACGAAGGTACTACATATTTTGTGAAATAGGACGAATGCTAGTGATGAAAAATGGCGATTGTTTATTTATTTTTTTAACATTGTGGCTCTTACTCTGATGAACTAAACAGATCGCCTGGTTAGCAAAGCTGTTCTTATGGGAGCCCTTCTTCCCTGTTCGAACCCAAGACACGCTCTTCCACACGATGCTTCTCTTTTCGAAACACCACAGGCTTAACGTGGCACCTGTCGTTGAGTCGATAAACTCAAGTGTTATTGGATTTGTCACGCAGGTAATTGCTGCCTTGCTTGATGCTCTGTCAGTGCTCTTTTTTTATGCTCAGTGGTTTTGGATATAGAATTCGACCGTGATGCTAATGACCGACGTTGTGTTGCACTAGAATGCAGTGATGGAGCTGCTTCTCCAGTCAAGTGGCCTTGAGTGGCTTGATAAAATTGCAGACAAGCAGCTTTCTGAATTTAGGTAAGCCCTGAGCCTGAATAAAAAGTACTTAGCTTAGTGCAGTTAGGTGAAAATAGTTACCATGATACAGTTGTATTCCTAACTACTCCCTCAGTCCTCAAATACAGCCATTTTCAAACAAAATAAGGGAAAGTGCAATAGATGCATGTACACTTACCTTCCTAATGTATTGAAATATGATTCTTTTTTGCATGATTAAAGGGTGAACTCTTAGTCTACTTATACAAAATATGGCAAGTACATGATTACTACTTTCCTTATACAAAACAATCACATATTTTATTTAAGTAAACATTATCTGCTTATTGCCCGAATGCACTATATTTGAGGACAAATTTGAAATGCCAGAATGCACTATATTTTAGGATGGAGGGAGTACTACTGTACTATTTAGAATATCTTGTATGCATCATGAAAAGGAAGCAACATCTATAAGGAAGTAAACTGTATGTATGAGGTATGCTTTGTAGTGTGAACAGGTCAAAATGTCAAATGCTCCATAGGTTTCATTAATTTCTTTTTTCCTGGAGTATGCGCTATAGGAGAAATACCTTGTGTGAAAAATCAGAACTAGTCAAGCGCATGAGCTAGCCCATATCTGCATGGTGCTCGGCATGCATGATACCACCGCGAACATAGATTCTGTAAATCTAAAACGACGCATCTGACTTGTCGGCAGGTTTGCAAATGTGAGGAAGCCTGTTTTGGTGTACTCAGATCAAACTCTTGCTGATGGGCTGCATATTCTCTCGAAGGAAAAAATGGGGGTTGCAGTCATTGACAGGAAAACCAGCTGTCTAATTGGATCAATACAGTGCAGCGATCTCTACCTGTTTCTGGATGATAGCTCCCTTTTCAGCAAGCGAACGTAAGTACTGTCATCTCCTTTTTGCCATCTTAGTTTTTTCGAAATAAATAAAAATTCCCCTTCAACATATTTCCTGATTCATAGGACAACTACTTTGGAAGAATTCATCGACCTGAATAACAAGGCCAACAGCAAATGCAGCACTGCTGAAGATTCATCTCCACCTGGTCAGAACATCCTCGCCCTCAGAAACAGGCAGCCAAGTATGGTGGGCCTACCAGCCACCAACCTGAAATCCGACACCCTGAAGCAAGCGATGGAGAAGCTGACGACTTCGAGGAGCAGCTGCAGCTTCATCGTCGACGAGCAAGGGCACGTCGAAGGGGTGGTGACGACAAGGGACATCATCTCCGTGTTCTCCCCGCCGTGCATGGATTCGAGGATTGACGGGGGCACGTTCTTCTCGGCTGCGCTCGAGCAGGCTGGCTGCCGCGTTGAGAATGGGCAGATGATTCAGAACTCCTAGTTTTAAACAATCCGAATGCAGGGAGGCTTTAATCTGTTGCAGTTGCAGTGAGGAAGATAGGAGAAACAGAAATGCTATAGGGCAATCGAGTGGCTCAGAGTCTGCCAGCAGGCGAATTTCTGGCCGCTCGATCTGATTTGGCTGAGATCTTCTGCCGTGGGATCTTTTTCTGTTCTGGACCTCCTCTCCAACAGTTGTTTATTTTTAACTTTTTAAAATCTAAAATAGGCTTTTGGTATTGATTTGAAGCTAATCCGTGCACTGTCCTTTTGTCCCTCCGTGCGTGAAGTGTTCTGCCGGGCGCTGGCGATCGTCACCTAGCACAACAGACCTGCACCTGTTGCAATTGAAGAGCAGCCTTAGCAATGACCTAGTAAGCTCTGTGCCACCGTCAGGCACACGACCGTGAAACACAAGGCTGCAAAAGGTAAAGGACGGGGACATAGCAACGGTGTCGGAGCGGAAGGGCAGCGGCGGCGGTCGGACCGATGGCTGGTAACACAATATATTGAGAAGGATATTGATAATTTTTTATATTTATAAGGAGCTCTTTTATTAAACTATTGGAGGAGATTTTTTTTTCTTTTTTACTAAAAATAAAAAAAATTAAGATAGGGAGTTATTTTATCGATGCTCTTTAGCATCTTAAGGAGTTTGGTATAATTTACTTACTAAACTAATAGATTTAGCAAGTTAATAAAAGAAATAATAACTTTAATTTTTGTTCTTCTCCAACAGTAACTATAATAGTTTTCTAAAATTTAAAATTTTATAGTAGGTCTACATCTATTTATTATTTTTTGGTTTACTATAGCCGATCATATCTAGAGAAGAGATCTTGAGATTTACAAAATCACCACTACTACTAAAAAAAAACGGAACACTAGGAATGAATAGATACACAGGTACGGTACAATTTTTTAAGTCTTTGTTTGCAACATGATCTGTAGTTGTGCAAAAATGAACGGGAATGAAATGTACGTGTTGCCAAGCCCATAAGGAGTCCACACCCAAGAAGCCTACCAAACGCTACACTAGGAATGAATAGATACACAGGTACGGTAGACGCTTGCACGCCTCTGTAACCTTTGAAGAGAGAACATAGAAGCGAGAGAGAGGGTATCAATGTAAGAATCAAATTATCTTGTTCTCCTAAAATAGACCTCCGCGATTCGGATTATCTTATTAACGGATTTGTTTCTATATTAAACTAATAGTACAATCGTCCTATGAATACATTTTGTAAATTGCACGGGAATAGTACGATAACTCATTATATTTTATGTGTTCGTAAACTCCCCTTATATAGGAAAGATCATTGATTAGCACCATCTTTTTTTTCTGCGAAGATTTTCATTAGCACCATGGTTCTTTTTTCTACGAAGATTTTCCACGTATTAGATCGCTATTTGCATTATTTGCTAACAATGATATCTAGAATCGGACTAAAGAAATTATTAGGTTTTTATTTTCTGTTCATCCTGCCGCCGTCGCGTCGCTACGGAAGTCGTTGTTCATCTCGGGCCTTGTTTACTTCCTGAATTTTTTTTTGCAAAATGCCACTATAGTACTTTCGTTTGTATTTGACAATTGTTATCTAATCATAGACTAATTAGGTTCAAAAGATTCGTCTTGCTAATTACATGCGAACTTTGTAATTAGTTATTTTTTATCTATATTTAATGCTCTATACATGTGCCACAAAATTCTATGTGACGAGGAAACTTTAACATTTTGCAAAAGAAAAAAGTCTACTTCACCTCTTCAACTATGGGGATGGACTACTTAACCCCTTCAACTTTAAAACCGGAAGTTTTTCCCTTGAACTTTCCAAAACCGTTCAAATAGCTCCCTCAGGCGGTTTTCAAAAGTGGTTTTGCTACCGTAATCATGGTTTTGCTACAGTGGCAGCAGTTTTGTCTTTTTCGTTTTTATTTATTTCAGTTATCTTTGAAAAATCGTAGTAAATCATAGAAAAAGCATAAAATAAAAAATCAAATTTTGTTGGACTCCGTATGAGTAGATCTATACAGTGAATACATAATATGACATACTTTAGTACAGAGTTTTTGTTATAGATTTTACAGAAAATAATATGGCAATTTTGATCTATTATTTTCTATAAAATCTACAATAAAAACTTTATATTAAAGTATATTATATTATATATCCACCGTATAGATTTACTTATATAGAGTCCAACAAAATTAGAATTTTATTTTATAACTTTTCTATGATTTTTTAAGATTCAACTGAAATAAATAAAAAAGAAAAAGATAAAACAGTCGTCACTGTAGCAAACTATGATTACTGTAGTTAAAATACGAAAACCGCCTAAAGAGATTATTCGAACGGTTTTAGAAAGTTTAGATGAAAAACATTCGGTTTTAAAGTTGAGAGGGTTAAGTAATCCGTCTTTATAATTATAGGATGAAGTAGACTTTTTTCTTTTATAAAATATTTCGGGAAGTAAATAACGCCGGTGGCTCCCAAGGTGATCGATTTTCAATCTACAAAAAACTGCTGTCCGTCCAGGTGGCTGCTCTCGTTCAAGCCGCTCGACGGAGGCCGAAAGGTGCTGCTTGCTCTCGTCACGAGACAAGGCAGCGATCTGCTACTTCTGCGCAGTTCAAGTTCAGGCATTTTTTGTTTTAAAAAAATTTATAAAAATTTTCAGATTCTTCGTTATATAAATCTTTCAGTATATACATAAAACATTAAATATAGATAAAAATAACTATGTGGACAGTTTATCTATAATTTAGGAGATAAATTTTTTACGACTAGTTAGTCCATAATTAGACAATATTTTTCAAATGCAAATGAAAATACTACAGTGTTTATTTTGCACAAAATTTTTGAACTAAACAAGGCCTCAGTTGTGGTGTGATTCACGTCTTGAGGGAACGAATATTATTGATATTATATTTATTTTTATATTTTTGGTCAGATTTGGATTTAAATACGGATAGTGTCAGCTATGTCGGATATGATATTATTGGATATCAATATTATAGTATGCGATTTGAGTATTCGGATATGGATACGGTATCAGATGTTAAATATCTGAACTCAGATACAGACAAATTTAAACGCCTTTAAATAGATTCGGTCTCGAATATGATCAGAAAATACCCGTTGTCATCCTTAGTTGTGAGGAAAAGGTGAAATTTGCTACGTGCACATGTGAAGTCTACCAGGCTGCAAGGTTTTGCTAGGATTACACAGAGTAACGTACCTAGATTTCTGCTTATTATATTTCTTCACCATGTCGATAAAGTATGATCTTTCACTACCAGATTGTGACATAAGGTTTGTCTATGGCAAGTCAAGATAAGGACTATTCTTACACATGTTAAAGTAGATGGTGCTCTTGATAAATTCGGTAACAAAAAAATTTGTCTTAGGCCCTGTTTAGTTCCCCACCAAAAATTTTTCCATCCATCCCATGGAATCTTTGGACACATGCATGAAACATTAAATGTACATAAAAAATAAACTAATTACACAGTTTGGTTGAAAATCGCGACACGAATCTTTTAAACCTAGTTACTCCATGATTAGCCTTAATTGCTACAGTAACTCACATGTGCTAATAACGGATTAATTATGCTTAATAGATTTGTCTTGCAATTTTCTGACGAGTTATGTAATTTGTTTTTTTATTAGTTTCTAAAAACCTCTCTCGATATCCTTCCGACATATCCGATATGACACCAAAAAAAAAATTTATCTCCAATTTAAATAGGGCCTTACACCGATGAGAAGAAGAGAAAAAGTCATAAGGCCTTGACTTAAATTTAACTACATCTGTTAAACAACAGTTTGCATGTAACTCCTAACGGGGTGGTAAGATGGAAAGGATCAATTAGTGCCTTGAGAGTTACTTGTCGTGTTATGTTCACACTTACCATCTAAATGGGATTGTTGGGTGCCTTCAGCGAAATTCTAGTATAACAATTGTTTTCATTCAGTTATTGGTCGTTCCCATTTGAAGCCCTCTATGTCTATGCTCTTTGTCTCTTGGCACTTAATTCTGGATCTATTTCTATTCCGGAGGCTGCGGGCCGGCTAGATAGATCAATTATTGCAACACCACCTCCACCGGGCTAAGCATCATATGAAAGCATTGGCGGATCAACATCGCTTCGAACACATATTCTCAGTGGGCAATTTGGTGTTCCTTAAGTTGTAGCCCTATGTGCAACCTTCACTTGCTCCTCATGCTCATCAAAAGTTGGCATATCGCTTCTTTGAACCGTTTCGCATGCTTGCCTATGTCAGTTTCGTTGCATACAAATTGAGACCGAACCATTCATCTATCCACCTAGTGTTTTATGTATCCCAATTGAAGCGTGTTGCCGGCGCCGAGAATCAGGTAATAACACCCGTATTGCCATCTGATTTCGCTATGAAGCCGTCTCTTGAGCAGGTTCTCCAGACACAGACCATGGCGTGCGGTCCTCGTCGTGTGCAACAAATCCTGATCAAGTGGATCAACCTACCCCACTCCTTCGCAACTTGGAAAATTTTGAAGTACTGCATCGGGAGTTTTCCCGTGCCAGTGCTTGGGAGCAAGTAATGTTTCAAGGGGGAGGGTGTTAGCAACTCCAATGTGGATGGTCTGATAATGAAAGCAACTGCCTCACCTATCGTCGAGCCCTTTAAGCAGTTCCATGTCCAAGAAGCTCAGTAAGCGCTACTATACGCTGGGAACAAGTGGATACACGAGTAGGCACTTTGCAAGCGTGTGATCTAGGCAGAGCCTCTATAACATTTAAATCTATATCTAATACTAAAGAGGTAAAATTTCAGTCATATTTTTTGTTTGGAAATTTTTTGTCTGTTCTCTCTCCCTCTTATATACGGTGGAGACTTGAATATGTAAGACAAGATAATAATAGCCTCTGATAAAAAGAAGGAACGTAGAAATTTGCCAAAATCCGAATAAAAAAGGAGAAAGATTTTCCAAACCAAATCGAAAGGAGCTCTAATTGAATCGAAAAGAAAGCGCGACGCACGGACACCGCCGCTCCCAGCGCCGATGGCGAAGAGGTCGTAGTCGTACTCCCCTCGGCGGAGTCGCCGTTAGGCGCCGCCGCGGCGGATGCCGAGATGTGGCGACGGCAGGGGCGGCGAGCCTCGGGAGCGCGGCGAGGGAGGGGAGGCGAAGGAAGCTGCGGCGGATCTGGTGGGTCCCGCGTGGGAAGAGGGTGCCGGTCAAGGTTTGCAGCGTGGAGGAGCAGGAAAAGGAGAGCGTCGCGTGTGCCGCCATGGTTGGCTCCTCACTGTTGCTGCGGCGGCGCCGCCGCTTGTGAGTGTGGGGGAAGTGAGGGAGCGAGCACCAGAAAGCTAGCGACACTCGGATGCAGAGACGATACGCAGCAACGCAAAAGCAGAGGTGATGGCCTGCGGCAAGATTGATGAGCTTCCTTCTCCTTGAGGTTGCCTCACATCGGAGGTGGCTAATTCGTGATGGTTTCTAATGGCTCGAACGGGAATCCATGGGAAGACCGTGGACTGGTTTGAGGGGTGAGTTGAGAGAGGATAGACATGCGAGAGAGTACGGGAGGGGAAGGCGCCGCCACAGCCCTGTGTGCCCGTGTCTTTTGGACGAAGACGAAGGTGCGCTAGCGGTAGGTCAATAGCATCTTAGGTGGGCTAGGCTTGAATCCGTGGATCACCTCGGCCTGGAAAGAATACCGGCCCATGGGGAGCATCGTTCGAAGCCTCGCATGATAACACGGCCCATACCGTGCAACTCCGACACGCCGGCGACGGCGACGTTCGGCGTCCGTCACCTTCCGCCGCCTTCTCGCCGGTGATCGTGCTTCCCTCTTCTCTCCGCCCCTACGCCGTTCTTGATTTAAGAAGTATGACTTCTGCTTCTGTGCTTTATTTTCTAATTTTCTCTATGATCCGTTTCACAAGACAGTAGGTGACTTTCGAATGGTCCGACCCAAATTTGATCATGTTTACAGTAAATAATATTGGTAGTCATATTTTATCTTAAAATAAATTAAATATAAAAAATATATTCTATAATTATCTCATCTATATCTATATCTAATAATAATCTATACCTAATAATAAAGAGGTAAAATTTCAGCCATATTTTTCATCTGGACTATTTTTGGTCTGTCTTTCGGACTTGTCGCCGTTGGGTTGGCTCCTCACCGTCGCATATATGTCCTTGCCTTGAGAATCGGAACGGGGTCGTGAACCTGTGCGTCCGGTGGTTGTTTGTTGTTGGGCTGGAGCTGACCCCTTGACCATGGGCAGTGACGCACAAAGCAAGGTAGACCTGCAGCCGGACGAGGTCGATGTAACAAGGGAAAAAATGAATGTTTCTATCTATATTATCAATATCAATATCAATATCTATATCTTTAATAAATAAAATATTTTTATTAGTAAATTGTTAGTTTTAATTATGGATAAATTATTGCTATATGTTGAACCTGTTTACAGGCTTGTATCGTACTGTTATGCTTTCTAAAAAAACAGAGGTCAATCCTCTTTTCAAAAAAAATAAAATAAATAAATTATTGCTATAACATGAATTAGCCGATGGCCTAAATAATCAAATAGTAAACTAAAATCTTAAAGTAGATTGTTATCCAATATAATCAAAATAAATATTTCTTCAAGCTATATGCATACCAATACAAATCTCTAAGCTATCCACATATATCAATGCCGTGAGCTGAAGCAAATAGATTAAACTTTTGATAATTTGTTTTCTTCCGTTCCAATGCACAAGCTTATGAGATTATGTGGTAGTTTTTTCTCCCGTTGCAACGCACGAGTATGTTTTGTTAGTGAGAACAAAGAGAGACGAGAAGAGGGTATCAATTAATGTAATGGTGTTTGAATACTAATTAGGAGTATTAAATATAGATTAATTACAAAACTAATTGTATAAATAAGGGCTAATTTGATGTGACCCGGATTAACTTTAGCCAGTGAATCAATCAAATTGTGTTATTCTCCAAAATCCCACCTGTGAAACTTATCCTCTCCCTCTTTTTTGCGGTCTTCTGTTTTCCAATTCTCCTCCCCAACTACTCGGCTGCTCTCAGTACGTTCCTGCTTCCCACGTATATACCGGTGCGTCAAAACGCGCGCACGCAGATATGCAGGTAGGCGTGCAGCGTGGGAGTGTGGTGTTGAACGGAGGATGCGCTCGATCACGCGGGTCGCTGCACCTAAACGTGCCGTGCCGCCACCTAACAGGCACACAGGCTAACACACATGTACACTCGCGCTGTTACGTCGTCGTTATATATAGTACAGCCATCAAAACGTGGGGCTACTGGAGGAGCACGTACGTAGCTCGAGAAGCAAGTCATCAGCTCAGGCCGGCTTCTGCAATAAAACGAAGGACATGGGAGAGGTGGTGGCAACATGGGAGGCAACGGAGGGAGGCGCGGGCGTGAAAGGGCCGGTGGTGGTCACCGGGGCGTCGGGATTCCTCGGCTCCTGGCTCGTCATGAAGCTTCTCCAGGCCGGCTACACCGTCCGGGCGACCGTGCGCGATCCCGGTGAGTAACTGTCTCCTTCCTTCGTTCTGCGTGTCGCAACAACTCGATCGCAAGTGCGTGCGTGCAGTCTGCACTCTGCAGTGCATCCAGTTCCAGAGCAAGCTTTACATTTTGATTGCGCTCCGTGTCGTCGTGTTCGTTCTCCAGCGAACGTTGTGAAGACGAAGCCATTGCTGGACCTTCCCGGAGCAACGGAGCGCCTGTCCCTATGGAAAGCCGACCTGGCGGACGAAGGCAGCTTCGACGACGCCATCAGGGGCTGCACCGGCGTCTTCCACGTCGCCACGCCCATGGACTTCGAGTCCAAAGACCCTGAGGTAAACTAAAAATAAGCCTATGCATTCGTGGCCCCGGCCGGTCAAATTCTGCACGACCCAACGCCATTGCATTTGCACGGTTGCCGGCCGTCGCAGAACGAGGTGATCAAGCCGACGGTGGAAGGGATGATGAGCATCATGCGAGCCTGCAAGGAGGCCGGCACCGTGCGCCGCATCGTCTTCACCTCCTCCGCCGGGACGGTCAACATCGAGGAGCGGCAGCGGCCCGTCTACGACCAGGACAACTGGAGCGACGTCGATTTCTGCCAACGCGTCAAGATGACAGGATGGGTACGTTACGTACTAGATAGCGACTTCCTCTCTGCTCCATTTTCGTCGGCCATCCATGGCGGCGACCGCGCGCGCTGACAGCAGCGTCCTATGTATGTCTGCCTGCCGGCCCGGACGGTCCGGCAGATGTACTTCGTGTCCAAATCCCTGGCGGAGAAGGCGGCCATGGCGTACGCGGCGGAGCACGGCCTGGACTTCATCAGCATCATCCCGACGCTCGTGGTCGGCCCGTTCCTCAGCGCCGGCATGCCGCCCAGCCTCATCACCGCGCTGGCGCTCGTCACGGGGAACGAGGCACACTACTCGATCCTGAAGCAGGTGCAGTTCGTCCACCTCGACGACCTCTGCGACGCCCATCTCTTCCTCTTCGAGCACCCGGCCGCCGCCGGACGCTACGTCTGTTCCTCGCACGACGCCACCATCCACGGCCTCGCCGCCATGCTCAGGGATAGGTACCCCGAGTACGACATCCCGGAGAGGTTCCCCGGGATTGAGGACGACCTCCAGCCCGTGCACTTCTCGTCCAAGAAGCTCCTAGACCATGGCTTCACTTTCAAGTACACGGTGGAGGACATGTTCGACGCCGCCATCCGAATGTGCCGGGAGAAGGGCCTCATCCCCCTCGCCACGGCCGGAGGGGGGAGGGCTCTGCCTTAGTGCGCGCGACCTCCAGCCCGTGCACTTCTCGTCCAAGAAGCTCCTAGACCATGGCTTCACTTTCAAGCTCATAGTGTTCTCGTGTTGTTTTATACCGAAATAAATGTTACTCCGCATTTTATTTCAGCTTACGCCTTGCCCCTATAGTAGAGATCCTACAAATAAGTTGTCTGTATTCTTTTTACAACAACTCAAAACACATGTCTTCGTAAATTCAACAGAATTTCTTATATGAAAACTATCTATGTACAGGGAACATTATTTTTAATGAACGTTTTCTCCATCCCAGTCTTCGAGTGTGTTCAGGTGATGGCTTCTTCTTCCTTCGGGTTTAGAAAGGAGGGCTTGGGGAAATAGGTAGGCACAGTGATTGATGAGGACATGACATCTATATAACTATTGATTATAAGTGAGCTCATTCCTATATTTGTATAGTGATTTTTTGGTATAATTCACTTGGTTTTACATGTACATATCATTATTTGATTGTAGATTCAAATATATCTCAAAGTGCAAGTCCATCAAAGTGAATCTTTCAGTTCATCGGCAGCTCGATATTGCTTTATTGGGAAGACCATAACTTATCCATCCAAAGTGAGATCGAAGTCGATGAGCACTTGATGGAAAGCTTGTTTGATAAGCTTTCAAATAGATCTGATCCTACCTCAATATCACACTGACAAGGACTTCAAATCATCATGATATTCTGTCACTATTTCTGCCAAAAGCTATATCATCATCATGGGCATATTTTCGTCCTTAGGACCCTGGCCTAAGTGGGAGCACACCCCAAAGAGAAGGAGAACCCACCAAGGAAGCCCTTGGACGTCCTCCTCCTTGGCCACCACTTTAAAGGGTCAGCAATTTCGTTCAAGCCAAGTCAGAGATCCTATTCATATCAAGTTCGAATCCATCTCGGGCTCCAGGAGCAGTCTATAGTAAAACAAACGCTCAGGATACATTTTGGACTCTGTTTTTGATGATCCACATATGGATGGAAATATAATTTCATGATCTAACCAATGGCTTTAGTTTCAGGCCCAAACTCCATCGGAGTCAATGGAAATCGTTGAAACAAGTTGACGTCCAGAATCTGTCAAGGCACCACGTCGCCATCTTTGGGGCCGTTGTGCCTTGTAACGTGTTGGGGCACCTTATGGACATGAAGAGGGGTCCTTAGACATCCCTTAGGCTATATAATCAGTAGCCGTCGCCCTCATTAGGTTTTGCATTTTGTTTAGATTATTTTGTCAAGAATAGTTTCGTCGTTTCATCAGTTTGTGAGACCCCAACTTTTTGAGATTAATCATTCATCTGCAAATTCGGTTGCATTCTTTCTTGTTCTTGCTTGTGTTCTTCAATTCGCAGGCAAGAATTAGCCTTCTTGGCGAGGTCGGTCGTGTAGCGCCGGTCGATAACCTGAGGAGACGTGGTGCTAAGGTCGCAGGGTTCAGGTCTTTGTGATCTAAAGACGGATCGGTGTGTTGCTCTCCGAACAAATCTTTGTTTATCTTGAACTTGATGGAAGATCGAGAACCCCATCCCCATTAGTGGTGGTGGCGGGTTGGCTGGTGGCGAGCTCAATGGCGGGGGCACCGACAAGTAAAGATAGCAACGGGTATAAACCTGTTGGGTTTTGCCATCCCAAACCCATACCCATGAATATAAATATGCCCACTAAAAACCCATGACTCGGGTCACGATACTTAACGGGTTGCCCGTGGCCACCATAGCATGCCACAAAATGGTCATCCAGTCAATAGAGCATGTCTACTTTATAGCGCACCAAAATACATAAAATTGAATCACGTAGCGAGGTGGGATTCATATTGTGTGTTACTGCATGTCCACAACAGAAGTTTACGAGTTGTGACAGAAACACTTAGCTCTAGTATACACTGGGCCACTACCTCTAATGCTCAGTGTCAACACCCATCATATCCTTGAGTCCAGACGGATTGAGTGTATGCACTAAGGCCCAGTAGCTAACTGCAGCTTACACATAAGGAGATTCTGCTAAAAAACATATGGAGCATGTATGTTCTTTGTTTCATTTTTGTTTTGCATTTCGTACTTTGTGTACTCTAATTTGATTGTGTGATGATATGGTGAATCAGGTTTAAAAAACTATGGGTTTGTGAGTTTAGGTACTACATGTAACACTTCTAGTGTTAGCCTTGCATGTTAAGCATTTGCATTGCAGTAGCATAAGCATTATCACATTCATTCATAAGCATCATGCCATGATCATGTACCATTTTATGTTATGCTTGTGTGGGAAGATTGCTTGAATGCTTATATATGTGTATAATATAGTGTGGCCAATGCAAATAGGTGTCCATTATCCTCACAAATATCTTAGCTAAGCTTAGAATGTGTTTTGGAACAATGTTCATGTTGGAGGTTTCACCCAAAAATGCCCCTAAGTCATGGTAACCCTAGTTTGACTAACTTTGACCTCCTAGACCTCTTTTCAAAGACCTTTTATGAAGACAGTGTTAGAGATCTTGCATAGAGGTGTCCCTTAAGCAAAGTTGTAGTAAATTGTATAAGCTACAAAAGTTATTTTGGGGTTATCTCATGAAAATGTGTGGAACATGCTCAAAAGTGGCCCACAAGGCACAATTCACTACTGTTTTAGCACTTAGCAAAATTTTGCTAAGTCCTGTGCCACGCAATTTCGGTGTAGGGTACTTTGGAGCGTTGTAGTTTGAATTCTGGAGCGAATCAGGCTATGATCCTTTAAGCAATCTTGTAGTACTCATGTAGCTCTACTCAATGGAGCAATTGGTTGGCCAAATTGTCAAACAAATCGGGAGTTGAACGTCGACGAACTTCAGGTTTCAGTCAGTGCCGATGGCCATTGCCGAGCTCGATTTAGTCAGGGCAGAGGCCAGGCGCCGACGCGTGGATCGCCCCATGGCGGTCGTACGTCGACGATGACCCCACCTATCAGCCCAGGAGCGCTCCCATGACCGCCACGACACGCCCTGAGCGACGACAGGCCCTCATTTCCCTTCTCTGCCACTCGCCATCGTCCTTAGGAGCTCCGTCGCGACATCGGCCGGCTCGAACTCGCTCTTCGTCGCATCTCCGGCCAAACCACCCCGCCCAGAGCTTCGCCAGAGCGTCCTCTACCCCGGTGTCAACCCCATTGCAGCAGCCGAGCATAGGTGGGGCGGCATTGCCGAGCTCCTCGTGTTTCCTACCTCGCCGGAGTTCCGCCGAGCTCACTCGCGACGTGGCCAGGGCTCTTTGGTCCACCGTTTCTTATCATTCTTGTCACATCGCTTTCTCTTGGCTCACTGATGCTCGTCGTTAACCTCTATCGCCTTCTCTCCAGCTGAGCATGCCGGCGGCCAGCCCGCAGCCGCCATTGGCGCCGCCGAGCACCATAGAGCTCGATAGAGTTAGGGTAAAGTACCTCGTTAGTCCGCCTTGATGAGAGGAACACGACCGTGCCCTTGGATTCCGCCGAGACCTCGCCATCGTCGAGTTCTTCGGCGACGAGCTCGTCTCTGTTCTCTGTGTTACTGTCGAGTGGGTCCCGCTGACCTGTGGGGTCCTCTTGTCAGTCCCTCACCCTCTCTCTCTCATTTGAATTTGGCAGATCCTGTGCTGTTTTTGCAAAATTTATATCTTGAGTTCAAATTGGGCGATTCAAATTTTCTCGTGCTCCTGTGTTAGTCTAGTTTTTAATAAAATTATGAAATATGCCATATCTTACAGAAATAATTAGTTATAAATTATCTCTTTTATTCCCTAATAAAAAGAGGAGAATTATATCTTTAGATCTGTAAGTTCTATGGTCATGAAACTTTAGGGAGATGATACTTGTGCTATGAGTTGGCGCTGGTAAATAGTTCATGATTTTTGGATCCTGTATGAAGAAGTTATAATTATTCCTTTTTAAATTAGAAGTTTATTGTGGTATTTTCAATAAATAGGTTATAGCTCCTATTGAGATGAAATTTGCTGAGTGATGTAATTATGTTACGAGAAAGTTATGAAAACACTGAAATCTATTGTTGGACACTTTTTACTATGTTTCCCATTTATGCCTTTATTACCTATGTTAGCTTGTTATTTTTGTACACTATGATCTACATGTCCAATGGCAATGAAACTTTTACAGGAACCTTGTTGAAGCATTAATAGCTTTCTGTAATTTTGTTGAAATTTTTGGAGCATTTATGCTATATGCTCATTAATTCACCTTTAATAATCAATAAATAGAAAAGGGTAAATTAAAAATGAGTTTTGGTCTTGCCATGAAGTTTTATAATGTTTCTTAGACATGTTCTAGCTGTTGTTGCATTTGGTTTGGACCAATGTCACTTTCTCATATGTGGTGAAATATTATTTTTGCTATTTATGCCTTGTCTAGAGCAATTTCTGTATAGTTGATAGAACTTTTTTAGAAACTGTATGAAGATGAGGTTTTCTGGAGATCTTTGTTATAATAAACTTGTAGATAATTTACTCATCTACCTTGTGTCCAAATTTCATAACATTTGGCTAAATAGTTTAGACGCTATAGCTGTTGCAAGTTTCAGTTTCGAAGTGCTCACTCTCTGGAATTTCCAGAGCAGAAGATCTGGAACTTTTCTTGTAGGACCTGTTTATGTTGAGAATCAACCTGTGATGTCTAAAAGTAAGTTGTAGACAATTTGATAAGCTTTCCAGCGAGTGCTTATTCAATTAATTTGATCAATAGATGACCAAGTTATAGCTAAATCTTGTGACTACTAGTTCTGTGCAACAGCCCCACTGCATACATGTGGTAGTATAAGTTGAGTAACTTGTAGAATTTGCTTCTCTACCGGAGAGGAGATATGCACCTACTCCACTAAGCTATTAGATACTTAATTCTAAAGCTCTTGGTCAGGTTTGCACTCTGTTACATGCTTTTCCTAGTTCGTCATCATGACATGCTTGTATTTGCATTTCTTATGTTCATTACCTGGTCATGCATATTTAGGTGCACCCCAACGAGTCACGTTACTGGAGTTCGCCCTACCGAAGTTGGAGGAACCACAGAAAGATCCACCTCAGATGGGCAAAGTGTGAGAGGAAGACTTGCCAGAGTGTCCTAACCACCAGCCTACTACGTTCATTGAAGGCAAGCCCCGGAGCATTCTAAGTCTCCCATTATTTTGATATCATGCTCTAGAGTCAATTTCTTATGGTTATATATTGATGCATTAAGTGTTAGGCGTTGATATGAAACCCTTGCTGCATAATGGCTATACATTGTCCACCTTTATACCTCAACTTGAGTAGGTCCAGAATCAAAATATTGCTTAGTCATACTTAATCCGGTAGAAGCCGGATGATTTCCTGTCACCTGCGAGAGATAGGTGAATATCTGATCACGGTTGGCTATATTTGCTATCATGGAAATAACCATGTGTTAATGATGAATGGAGACCGGGCAAGATGACGATAGTGAAGCAACAAGGCATGGAGGCCTTGGGTGTGAATCTATCCTTGTCTATGTCGTTTAAGGACCGAGATACGATGTATGTCCTCTCGTCATGTTGAACGCATGTCTAACACTTAGTTGGCCGGATAAAGCGTTTCGACCGCAAAGCCTATGAGTCAACTCAGGCCGGATACACCATTCTATTTGAGTGCGCACCCCAGTTGGTAGTAAGTATGTGCGGGAAATCAATGGCGTAAGACCGAGGTGTCAGGTTAGAGTCCTGACCCTGGCAGATTGGCATCCCTGGGGTGCGGCGCTGATCGGACCCGCGAAGTTATTCCTGAGTTGTGCTAAAGGTGACCTAAAGCTGCCTTCGCGAGGTATGCTTGGGTGAGTGCTAGGAATACCCCTCCAGCTAGATTGGAATCGATTCGAATCGCCGTTTCTTCCGGATAGTGAGAACTTGACTTGAGCAGCGGCAATGTAGAAATACTAAGTGAACCTAATGGTTATGATGATGATAATGATAGCTATGTGATAACTGGATATGGTTATTAATGTGATGCTTAATAATCAAGTGTTTGCTAAGAACAGGGGCTAATCTAGTGAATAATTGTTTTAAGTAATTAACTTACTGCTAGTGATAAGGTAAATGATTAACTCCAATTAAGCTTTTATGCAAAATTTGAGTCAAACTAGCCCACTAAATATAAGCCTTGTATGATCCTTGGTGTCATTTTATTTTGGTTTATGACGGGTAAGTCTAGTTGAGTACATTCTCGTACTTAGGGTTTTATTTACCTTGTTGCAGATGACATCGTATATCATGGCTAGTGCGCTAACTGTCACCATCCGGCTGCGGATGATGAGTAGATCATTGGCAAGATCACCTCTAGTAGCTCTACTTTTGCTTTTGTTGGGTTGACCCTGGAACTGGCATGTAATGAAACTAAGTGTGATGTGTTTTCAAAACTACTTTGCTTCCGCTACTAAACATGTGTTGTAATAATTTCACTTGGAACTCCAATGATTGTAAAATGTGAATGATGCTTGATCATGTACGATCTTAGTTGTATGTTGGTTGAATCGAGATCTATCGAGATTTTATCGGACTACCGGGTTTATATAGGTTCAAGTCCATTAACTTGACTGCTTAAGTGGTCGCTAATTCACTTGAGTTTAAATTGGACGGTTCTGTTACACTACACACCAGATCCATGCCCATAAACCCGTTGGGTCTAGCTTTTGCCCCATTAACACACCCATGGGTAACAAAATTGACCCATATCTTTACCCTAATAGAGAAAAAAGCCATTGGGTTTCGAGTTTCGGGTACCCATTGCCATCTTTACCGACAAGTGAGCCAGGCCGAACAACCGGATGGCACGAATTATGGATGCAGCGGTGAACTTTGGCGTTTTTCTTATATTTAGTGCGGCGGGGAACAGTAGTCGATAGGGCCAGTGGCGGAGAAGCCGCAGGGGCTAGAGGAGGCGGGCGAGAGGTTGGGACATCCGAGACCAGGTTGGAGGAGGTGGGCTGGAAGAAGATGAACATGCGGAGGTCAGCTGGGGCATTGGATTAAGATCCAATGGCTGAGATAGATCATCTAAATTTTTTTAAAAAAACAGACACCTCAAAGATAACAGATCATTTTTTTTGCTAATATATATGATATTTTTACAATACAATGGGTATATTTTTTTTTTGATGGGACAGGAGGGGTTTAAGGCCCCTACTGTAATTTTATTAAAAAAAGGCAAAAGGCAAAAGCCACCAGTTACAATCATGAAACAAAGAAAGTAAGAAAGAAAATCATTAAAATAGAATTATACAAATGGTTGTAGCCATAAATCTGTATGAGGTAGGTATTTTGCCTTTGCTAGCTCTGAGAATAATCAGAGCAAACTCCTTCTTGAAGACTTGCTTGCATCTGTTGACTGAATGAGGCATACTTCTGAAAATCAAGTCATTACGCATTGACCAGATGAACCAGCACATTGTTATCAAAATTTCCATGTGGAAAGGCAAATACAGTTGAGCTTTGAGGCTCTCAACTATAAAACCCACATCGTGGCTATTGGGGATAGTTAACTGTAAAGTAGACCAGCAAGCCATAGAGAAAGGACAGTGAAAGAGCAGATGAAAAATGTCTTCATCCACACCTAAATTATAGAGAACACAATGAGAATCTGGAAGTGACATATGTTTTCATTTGAGTAAAGCTCTGGCATTCAAACGATCTTGAAGAACAAGCCAGAAGGAAAACTTTCTCTTATTTTGACAGCAGGATTTCCATAGCCATTTGAAAGCAACATGAACCTAGTGGTGTCCAATAAGCTACTTGTAAATCTTTCTTGAAGAAAAGAGAGCAGATGCCCATGATCAGGACTGTCTTGTAAGTTCACATTTTGAACTGCAGCGTTGAGCATCTGGTACTATGCAAAAGCCTCTGGTGAAAGAGGCAGGTGGAAAAGTTCATAGAAATCTTGATTGTTAGCTACCAAATAGAGTATTTTGATTCCTCACAAAAGAGAAAAGTTTTGGAAAAGCTTGACTACAAAGCACATCATTCCACAGGTCATGCCAAAGAAAGCAGGATTTACCATCTTGAATATTGACATGTGCCATGTCTTTGAATTGGGGTAAAAGCTTAAGATTATCCCTCTACCAAAAAGAACCTCTGAGAGATGCTTTGGATTGGAAGCTTACCTCCTGCATAGTATTTATCCCAAACAAGTTGTACCCAAGGGATATTTGTTTCTATTGTAAAATTTGTGAAGATGCTTCGTCAAAAGACTTTCATTATGTACTGAAAACTATCTATGTCTAGGGAACATTATTTTATGTCTAGGGAAAATTATTTTTTATGCACGTTTCCTCCATCTCAGTCACTTGAGATTGAAGAGTGTGTTCAAGCGATGGCTTCTTCTTCCTTCGAGTTTAGAAGGGAGGGCTTGGAGAGGCAGGTAGGCACGGTGGTGGCAGCAGGTTAGCTAGTGGCGAGCTAGATGGCGGGGGCATCGATGAGCGAACGAGGCCAAACAACTGGATGCTGAACTTTGGCGTTTTTCTTATATTTAGCGCGGCGGGGAACAGTAGTCGATAGGGCCAGTGGCGGGGAAGCCACAGGGGCTAGAGGAGGCGGGTGGGAGGCGGGGACATCCGAGACCAGGCTGGAGGAGGTGAGCTGGAAGAATGACGACCTGAGGAAAAAGATGAACATGCGCAGGTGAGCTGGGGCATTGTATTAACTATTAAGATCCAATGGCTAAGATAGATCATCTAAAAAAACAGACACCTGAAAGATAACAGATCTTTTTTTTTGCTAATATACATGATATTTTTAGAATACAAAGAGTACAAATTTTGTGTTCGCATATCATAGCCACTAGTTCGGAAAGCCCTCCCAAGTCCCAACTGCAAGCCACCGCAAATATATGAATTCCACAGCAACGATAGATGCTCTTGACCTCTTGTGGACGGCCCAGATTTATCTGCTGCTAGTGCTGTAATCCAAATTATTGACAGCTGACAGAATCATCAAGCGAGGAGGACAGGCAAATACAATATGCAAATTGTGCCGCTGCAGACAAGAATTACATCTTCATACGGTTGTGAACTGCAGCTATGCCAAATTAAAGGACTACAGAGAGAGGTGGAGGAACGGAGTAGCGAACAGGGGGTGGTAATGAGACGGGGAAACATCAAAGATTGGTGGGCACTGCTTCTTCTTCTTTTCACTACTGGGACATCCATGTACAGTAGTAAATAGCTAGCTTTGTTTACTACTGGATGAAAACTGAGAAGGGAGAGCACCTGCCAAGTTATGCTGGTCCTTCAAAAAAAAAAGTTTTATAGTACTACTAGGCAAACACAATTGTTTAAACCTTTGGTAGCATGTTTACAGCATGATCTGCACGCAGATATGCAGGTAGGTGCAGCGTGTGGTGCTGAACGCAGGAACCGCTGTGTCAAAACGCGCGCAGATATGCAGGTAGGTGCAGCCTGCGGTGTTGGACGGAGGATGCGCTTGTTCCCCCCCCCAAAAAAAAAAAAACGGAGGACAGAACACAAAACGTTCGTGTTTTCGTGCGGTCGCCATCAGTGCACATGACGGGTGCCGCACCGCCACCTGTATATGGCAACCTTAACACACTCTCGCGTTGCTACAGCATTATAAATCGTCATCAGACGGGGCGACTGTGGAGCATCGGAGCGGCTCAAGGAGCAAGTGATCGAGCTCATCAGTCCTGCAAGAGCTCAGAGAAACAAACCACGAAATGGCGGAGGTGGTGACAACGCCGGCGGCGATGAACGGGGGCGCGAGCGTGAAAGGGCCGGTGGTGGTCACGGGGGCGTCGGGCTTCGTCGGCTCCTGGCTCGTCATGAAGCTCCTCCAGGCCGGCTACACCGTCCGGGCGACGGTGCGCGATCCCGGTGAGTTGCATTATTGTCTCGTCGTCCTGCGTCGTCGCCGCTCGCAGGCGGTGGTACGGTGCGTGCAGTGCATCCAATAATTCCATCGATCGGTAGCAGCAGCCAAAAACTTTGATTCGCTCCGTGTCGTCGTGTTCATTCTCCAGCGAACGTTGTGAAGACGAAGCCATTGCTGGACCTTCCCGGAGCAACGGAGCGCCTGTCCCTATGGAAAGCCGACCTGGCGGTGGAAGGCAGCTTCGACGACGCCATCAGGGGCTGCACCGGCGTCTTCCACGTCGCCACGCCCATGGACTTCGAGTCCAAAGACCCTGAGGTAATAAACCACACAAGTCAACGTACGTCGTCATTGCACGCCTGCAGATATATACATATACATGCATGCATATGGTTTCCATTGCAGAATGAGGTGATCAAGCC
>Ga0182004_10000053_pt1 | contig 41092 bp, 32 predicted proteins | sample Sormic07211540_1_FD_120479 | JGI IMG/M metagenome (GOLD analysis project Ga0182004, IMG submission 120479) | Endophyte microbial communities from Sorghum bicolor roots, Mead, Nebraska, USA - 072115-40_1 MetaG | ecosystem: Host-associated > Plants > Roots > Unclassified | place: USA: Nebraska...
ACCATCTAGAGTGATATATATGTTAAGTATGCATGCATACATAGAGTATATGGTTATACTTATTGTATATAATATAGTAGTGGCATTTTAGTAATATATTTAAAATATAATTTTTTTTGAAAATTGTTTTCGTGGTAAGATCTAGAGTATCTTAATATGAGTAGTATGAATACATATATAATGTAGTTTATTAAAGATAAGAATAACTACACGTACGTGTACAAATGAATTTCTCTCTCTCTCTCTATATATATATATATATATATATATATATATATATATATATATATATATATACATTGCATGCTACGTACTCCGATCCTACGTAACGTACGCCCACGTACCATTTCTGGTAATGATCTATCTGTCCGTCTAGTGGACGGGTGTGTGAATCTAGCTAGTGCCAGTGGTGTGTGTGGTGCGGTGAGTCCGTGACTGGTGGCACGTACTACAGTGGGTACTACTGGGCAGTACACGCACGGCGGCATCTCGATCTCATTATTTGGAGGCAGGCAAGGGGCACCCCTACACCCTATATATAGTACGCGCGCTATTTATGGAAGTATAGTACACTCCTGTTCCAGGGGGGTAGTGTACGGCACTGTGCTGTGCCTGGCCACCGTGTAAATGTGCACTGCTGCTGGTGCTGGCTGCTGCTGCTGCCATGCTCTACGAACGGCTCTCTCGAGACCAGTCACGGCTCACGTACGCCCACACATGGCCACACCCAGCTTTATTTTGAGAGCTCCTATGGATCCAGGACATGCGTGCATGTTCCAAAAAAGCTCAGCTTCCTGTTCAGATGAGGAAAGGTCCGCGTTGCTGTTGGACTCTGCATGCTGGCCGACTCTCTGGGGGATGCATGCATGCACACACTGCACCGGACCTCACCGCCCATTGGCTGACTGGCCATTGGACGAGCTGACACCGAGATTCCGTCGACGAGAAAAAAAAACAAGTCCTGTTCACAAAACGTGACACGACGGAGCGATGAGTGGCCCTCGTCACTCGCTTTCTTTGCTTGGGCCGCATCATCGGTCTGTTTAATTAGGTCATTGACTTGATGACTAACCATAACAATTACTCGCCCTATCGCCGTCTAAGAAACCCTATTGAGACTGACTTTATTCTAAGAAACTAATCAGAAATATATAAGAGGATGAACTAATGAACCCATCAACCATGCTAAGAAACTAATCAAGAGGATGAACTAATCAGAAATATCTATGACCAATTCGTTCATGCAAGAAAAAAAAAGAGATTAAGAAGCTGATCGATATCAACGAGAGGAGAGGTATTTATGGGAGAAAAGAAAAGTTTAATTAATTAGCTATAGTATGTAAGAAAACTAATCAATTTAAAGAGTCATCAAACAGAAACCATGCGTCGGAAACATAGCTAAATAAAGGTTGTGCTGTACTACTATTGTCCCTAAATAAAGATTGTGCACTGCCATTGTCCCAAGCTAGTTTATATAGCAACTCTAAAAGACTCTATATTCTTTTTAATTGTTAAAAATATAGATTTTGATGGAAAAAAATACCCTCCAACAACTTGCTTAAGTGGTTATCTAAATATAGCTATCCTCTATTCTGGATTTCTCGTTAGCCAAAGATACAAAGACCAGGAAAATGACTCTCTAGAGTACATATACATAAGATATATAAAAGCTGTTGGAAAGTGAAAATATATAGAAAATGATGTTTATGCATATGGCTCTTCAATCTTGCTAACCAATGCAACAAATCTTTCTAAACTTTGTGGTCGCCAATTTCTCCACCACACACATTTTGTTTCTTGCGCGCTACAATTTGCCTAATAATACTAACAAGAGGTTGACGTGGCGTTCTTAGGCTTCAACCTAATAGTCCTTAAAACTCTTATTTTCTTACATATCCACATGGTGTCATGGTGCATGTGAATGAGCTGTTTCTGGACTCCAAAAGAACAGAGGTGCTTGCTAGTTTAAATTATTGAATTTTGGACATAAGTCAGTGGAGCTGCAAGGACAGTCTGTACCTTGTTCTGAAATGTTTACTGGATTTGAGGATCTACCTTGCTCTGCATGCCTTGTACATTGCGTCATTGCCTGCTATTGGTACCTGCAAAAATTAACCTCAAAACACACCCTACACATGTGTGGATCACTCAACCGTTGAATATTGATCCAATTATTGGACGTCATTTGCTTGTACTCTTACATGTACTCCATATGCATCATCCATATGGTAGATCTTCTGTCCACGATTTTGATGGCCAGTGATCTTTATGCAGGCATATGATATATGATCATCCCTCCATCCCAAAATGAAAGGAGTGTAATTCTAGGTTTAGACTGAATCATTTTTTCTTAAGTTTGACCATGTTTATAGAAAATGGTAATAATGTATATATCTTTGAATATGTTCTAAAAAATATTTCTTGAGTAATCTAATAATACTTATTCGATATACGAAGGGTGTGTGCAGTGTCTTTTATTCTATGCTCTAATTGATTGTGGAGAATTGTTTTTCATATCGAACTAAAATTTTGACTCCCTCTACTCCAAATCGTAAGTCGTTATGGCTTGGTGTTGCAGGTGAGGGTGGAGAGAAACTTGTAAATTGATAATAGGGTGATGTATTATGCATCGATAAACATTTTCTTTTTTTCTTTTTACAAATAACAGCATGGACAGAATCCTTGATCGATATGAAAGGTACTTGCTATGTGAAGATAGGGATGTGACGGAAGATTACCCTGAAGAATCGGAGGTAGGGGATATAAGTGGCAATACTATATATATATATATATATGAATATTTCTATGTGTGCACGTGACAAAGTTAATTTATTTAACCTGTCTGGAAAAATTGTGCATTGTGTTCTTGATCTTACTGTCACTCTCATTTGTAACTTTTATTAGGGGAACATGAGCTATGACCACGTCAAGATGAGGTCCAAACTTGAAGCTCTACAGAAGAGCCAAAGGTAACAAGTTGCAAATAATTACTGACAAAAACTGCTGATAAAAAAACATAACAAAAGCTTGATTAATTTGGATATATATCGAATTAACCAAGCACTCTCTGAAAAATAAAAACGTGTTCACTTGCCACATAAATTTGAAACTCCTGTTCACTCGACATGTCTCATATAAAAGTGTGATGTGAACAATAGGGCCCTCACACTTGTCATATGCATGCTTATCCAATGCATGCATGTTTCAGGAATCTCATGGGGGAGCAACTTGAGTCCCTGACATTCAGAGAGGTACAGCAGCTTGAGCACCAGATAGACAGCGCTCTGAGGAACATCAGATCGAGGAAGGTACAAGTCACATGCACGGTGATTGTACACATATGTTAGAACTGTTACTCATATGTCAGTGCTCACAGTTCCTTTTTTATGCCTGCTTTTATTTCAGGACCACATCTTGCTGAACTCGATCGAGGAGCTCCAAAACAAGGCAAATATGCCAAATAAAGCAATTACTACCTTTACATCGTTAAAAAAAACAGCCTTTTTATTCGATCGTAAAGTAACTAGAGTGTTGATGAATTTTTTATTTTTAATTAGTTCTTCAGATTGTTTAGTATTGCTTGTTTTGGTCCTCATGTTTTTATTTGTGGGAGGTGGTGGCAGTAATTGGAAGTTTTGTATTTTTGATCCCTACTTGCAGGAAACATTTCTGATGGAACAAAATAGCATTCTAGAGAAGGTAATGAATCTCCTTATAATACACCTATAGAGCAAAAAAGCATCATTGGTTCAGTTCCTAGTTAGGTTATTAGTTTCGAATAAGTTGGCTAAATATATCATACATGCATCTGCCACTAGTGGTGTGAAGCAGAAAATTGGCCAGCATTTGACTTTTTTATCTTCTCCGTTCTAATAAAAATCACGGAAAAAAAAACATCCTTGGTAGTAGTGCAGGTAATCACAGACCACACACCTTTTAGTACTCTTTTAGAATCTCCAATTCCCACATGTACTTCTCAAAGTGAAACGATCCACTCTATTCCAATGGAAGTTGTCTTTGTTTTACTTTCTCATCAGTTAATTACTTCCCAAATGCATTTTTTTTCATGGATTTTAAGCTGAGCACAACTGATCTGACCTGGAGTGCTTCTGTGTTCATGTGAGAAGGAGAAGGCTGCACTGGGGGCATCATCCCTGCACACCACCAACACCGCAGATTCCTCTACAGCAGTAGCAACAGCTGCCCTTCCAAACCTCAACATCTGGTGAGAGCAACAGAGCATCCACCTGGTGCTTGTGCTTGGCATGTTCTTTGTTCATCAGTTCCTTCATTCAGCTGAAGAAAGCTAAGTCCCCCACCTGAACTTGCCGGTAAAAACTGCAGTCCCGGCGACGACTCCGATGAGCCAGGAAGGGCGGCGGCGCCACCGCCACCGGGAGCGGCGATCAGCTTGCCGTGGTGGATGCTCCAGCCACCACCTGCCGTCAGCCAACGGCAAGAGCAGGAGCAGCACTGAACTGCATGTCTTCAGATGATGCAATGCTGTTGGTTCGCGAGTTCGATTGCACTAGAGCTCGATTCAGATAGGACGGGGATTTGTGATCTGTCTACTGAGATCTACCGTTCTTATTGGGTTGCTAGATTTTCGTCCTTCCTTTTTTAGTATCTGAACCTCTGGTCTGTTGTCGTTTGTTGTAGCTTTTGGTCGCAAATGCTCCAGTTTGCGTCTCTTGTTTGATTCGGTTTCTGTAAAATTTGCTGCAGTCCTTCATGCATGTCATTTCAGCTGTTTTCTCCCACCCTGAGCTCTGCAGGCCAGTCAGATGATTTACTTCCACTGACACTCTGATAGACAATTAGGCCCAAGAAGGCCCAGGCTGCCTTTGGCATATGCAATTTTGGGATCCAATGGCCCAACTTTGGATAAATTGGAGCTGGACCATATGGGTGGGCTCTCTTTTCATCCGCCTATTCATGCTGCCCTTCCCCTTACTTCATAAAAAAGGAAAGAAGTTTCTCAAAAAAGAAAAGGAAAAGAAAACAAAACAAAATTGCTACTGTTGCCTAAATGCTGCCCAATGCATAGAAGTTGAAAGATGATGTTATGGGTTTCCTTTGATAAAAAAAATGAAATTTATTATTAGACTTGTACATTAGATTCTCGTGCAATTTATCAGGATGGATAAATAAAACTGTTTGATACTTTTTTTTGAGGGAAAATCTGTTTGATACTTGCGTGTCTGCAGTAATACACATCGGGTTTGTTTTTATAAATGTCTTTGGCTATGACCCATTTCAAGTATGAAAGTTTTATATTTCATTTTTTATAAACAAGTGAGCAAAAAAATATACTAGATATTTAATAAAAATATATTTAAAATATTGCTTTTGCAGTTTTAGTACTAAAATGTAATATAATACTAGGAATCAAAGATCGATTTAGGCCAGTCCTAGTTGGACCATGATGAACTATATATGTTGCCCTTACCTTCGCATGTCGGCACTCTAGTCGCTGAAATTATTTGCTAGGTCTTTACTGAAATTATAGACCGATGCTGACATCTGGCATGGTAGCAATAATGCGAGCAAATGTATGTTAAGAACTTAAGATGTAATTTTTTGAGGGATGACTTAAGATATCATTAGAAAGAGTTGGCTAGAACCATTATTCAATAGAATAGAAAAACTGTATAGAAGTGTTTTCTTTTTTTTTGCGGGCATGTATAGAAGTCATTTTTCTATTATGAAGGAACCAAGCTATTTTGAACACACACAAAAAAGAAAAACCAAGGAAAGTAGAAAACGTGCATTGATGAATAATTAAGCTTTTAGAAAGACTTGTACATCATCATACTCATGTAAGTGGAACCCCTGGGCTATATATGATGATGACCTGGCCTTCCTATTTTTTATTTATGCTAAAGCTGCCACAATTTTAACTAGAATTCAAATGTCCAGCTTCTAGTGCCACATCTGACTCTTATATGAAAAAGGTGCCATCATGATGCAGCTACCTCAAGAAACTCAAGGCAACTTTTGTTCAAATAATCTGTTGCCATCTTATGCTACACACAAACGTGCAAATTAAAAGAATACCACACTATCACGTTCACGGCTACCACAAAGAAAAAAAATCACCAGGGCCTTGTTTAGTTCAACCCAAAAACCAAAATCTTTTCAAGATTCCCCGTCACATCGAATCTTACGCCACATATATGGAGTATTAAATATAGACGAAAATAAAAACTAATTGCACAGTTTACCTGTAAATCACGAGATGAATCTTTTAAGCCTAGTTACTCCATAATTAGATAATGTTTGTCAAATAAAAACGAAAGTGCTACAGTTTCGAAAACTTTTCAGTTTTTTGAACTAACAAGCCCCAGTTCACGATCCGTACGTGGCGCTATCATGAGTGCGCATAGCAACAAACCCAGAGCTGTGCTGGCCTTGTCGGTGATGTAACACAAGCAAACGGAATATGTGTACATATTTGATTGATGTAGATGGCCATGAGCCAGCAGGAAACACACATTTGTCAAACACATGCCTGCATTTTGGTCACCAAATCATGCTATAATGTCAGCCTTTATGGCCAAACAAAAGGCTAGGATATATAAGATAAGCATTTCAAGCTAGATCCATGCAGGGGCCATGATGATTGATTGACAGAATATATGTCCTAAATTAATAATGCCCTTTCTTTGTTCCTCTTTCCTTGGATCACACTATTCTTAATCAAGTGCAATGATTTGTTCGATATAGGGATTACCAAAGAACCATAGACAGCACATGTTTGAAATTTCAAATTTAAATAAGGTGTATGATGGTAAATCTGTTGATTATGTAATAAAATAGAGATCAAGTTAACTGCAGCTGGCGCTGTCTGGATTTGGGAGAGACTGCTCAGTTTAAAAGCAGACATTTATGTTTAGGAGTATCTTAAAAAAAACGATTCAAGCAGAAACCAAGCAGGAGTACAGATTACATTAATATAAAGAAGAGTCCAAATGGAACAAATTAAGTTTGCGAACTAGAAATCCAAACACAAAAGTTAGAACTGATGTTGCAAATTTATTCATCATGCTCCTTTCCGATAGCACATTCATAACCAATACACAGACCACCTGCACTTATACTCCTGCATCCCAAAAATAAATTAATGCCTAGAATCACCATAATTCAAATTATCTTTAGTTCGGTCAACTTTATAGGAAAAAGTAACATGTCTTTGACACTAAATAAATATATTTTGAAAATGTATTTTATAATGTGTAGTGATACAAATTTGATGTCATAAATATTGATGTTCTTTTTCACAAATTTGATTAAAATTAAAATAGTTTAACTTAAAACTACTTTAAAAGTTGATTTAATTTAAAACAAGAGAGTAGACACTAATCAAATTGGAGTAAGTTAAGGAATGCGTTTATTAATCCTCTCTCTCTTTTTTTGCGATTAGCAGTTGTGAATTTAAAAATTAAAAGTTCACCAGAAAGGTAAAATACATAAGGATATATAGCTAGACTAGAAGAAAAGAAAAGGCGCGCGTAGGTGGCCGCAAGCCGACCTACAAAACCATCCGTATGTGCATGGGACAAGCACAAACATCTACACAAACACATCACCGTGAACCTTTTACGGTTTTGCCCCTACACTTTCGGTGGGACCCACATGCCAGCCGGTACTAATTGGTCTCTCTCCACCCATACCACTCTGCCCCCTCTCCCTTCAGTTCATTCACTCCTCTGAGCTCCTCTGAATAACCTCATTCGCCCTGCAGACTGCAGCTAGAGCTAGAAATAAACCCCGGCAAACGCGAACACCCGACGCCATGGCCAGGCCGCTCTCTTCCTTCTGCCTCCACCGGATCAGGTCCGGCGGTACTGCGTCCACTGCCGCACCGCTGTCGATATGCGCCAACAAGAAGACCTCCTTCGACGACGACGGCGGCGGTGGCATATGCAAGTCGCTGAAGGATGGCAAGCAGGAAGACGAGGAGGCTAACAAGAAGGGTGGCGTGGAGGCCGTCGTCGTGGGGAGGAAGGTGATGGTGGCGGCGGACGGCGGCAGCGAGGAGGCCCGGACGGCGCTGCAGTGGGCGCTGTCGCACGCCGTCCGGCCCTGCGACACGGTGGTCCTGCTCGACGTCGTCAGGGGCGGCGCCGGCGGCGGCAACGGCAAGAACCGTGCGTAAGCTGCGTAATCATCTAGTGTTTGCGTCCTGATTAATTACAAACTTCGATCATTACGTGTTTGAAGAACGAGGGAGATGGGTCTTTTCTTGTTTGGTGCATAATAATCATCTGAATTAAATTAGGACGCGATCCAAGAGGGAGTAGTCAGCACCTGGAGGCAATGAGGAGCATCTGCCAGGCCAAGAGACCAGAGGTAACAACTGCAATAATCACAAATGATACAGAGAAAAGAGGGCATGATTTTTCTTTCTGATAGTAGTAGTATTAGCTTCAAGAAGCATTAATTTAGCAAGTGGAATTATATGGACAAAGAAATGAAAAGTAAACTTGATGATGTATTAAAAGAACATCAAGATTTGCAAGGCGACACTAATTGCAATACTAATTTCGTCTCGCAACTAACTAACTTACTGCAAGATCAAAGATTAAGATTGGCATTGATGTTGTGGTGTTCCAAAGCTAGAACTGGTATGCATTCAATGTCTTATTAGTGACGGTGTATAAAGAGGAGTCCCTGATCTGATGCCATCCATTGCTGATAGCTCATAACTATTCCTGGTCCTTCCTCCTAAATAATTGACATCTTTGGATGGTACAGAAAGTATCTGTTGAGCAGGTCATCTCCTGCAGTCCTGCTCTGTTCTCTTTGGTACGTACATGCAACAGAATACATTGAATGTACAATAGTAGGATTCAATTGTTCACGAAGATCCATTTTTCTGTTGTTTGCGCCATAGTTTTGTGTCTGCCGAAATGCATAGCGCAACAGCACACCCCATAATCCCCAAATTTGGCTCAAAAAATGGAAATCTAGCATGTGTATGCCCCTATGATAATTAGTAGTCTTAGCAGAGATCTTTACTCTATTACCTAACCAGTAGCGTGGCTTTGACTGATGACGCCTGCTTGGAACACAAGAATTTTATACCGTCGGTACATTCTTCTTCTTTTTCCCCATAAATTCAACTTCTCTCCAAATCTACTGTCGAATTCAGTGTTCCAGACAAGGACCAATGTTTATTGATTCGTGCAATTCATGAAAATGACCTAGATTGTACCTTCCGTTGCTAGAATAATGTGAAGTGACATCACAGATTTCTGATGCTGTAAAAGTCTTTGCCGACACCCTAGTCCTCAGGTGGTCACTCCATGGCATATTTTTACCTTTGGTAGCATAGAAGAAAAACTGTCCCTCAATCAGTGAATGTCTCGCTTCTGCCAGTTTTTCTCTCATAACAAATCAGCGAACAATATTTTTAGCCATGTCAACCAAATGAACAAAACAGCACTCCAATAAGACATGGCTCCAATAGTACAACTGGTAGATAATCAGACAACTAAAAACAGTTCCCTGGCTACTTAAAAAAAGTCTTCCACTCCAACTGTCCAGCCAGCATGCCCACGAGACGACGATGGCATTCTATGCCAAACAGTATGCAAAGAAAAGAGGGCCCCATTACCGTCAGATCAAAGGGAAAGAACGAAAAAGATGCCAACAGCACAGAGCTGCAATTGCAAGCAAAGATCACACACATCTAAACAGCACAGAGCAGCATGCATGTGCTGAGCATCATCATCATGCATGCATGTCGTCCCAGACAGGATCATGGCCCCTCCATTTCCAGCTTGACTTTGATGCCCAATGCAAGCAGCTGACTGACGCGCGTGTACTAATGTGTTTGTTCTGCCATGTCATGCCGTGCCAGGTGCGCGTGGAGGTTTCCCTGGCGGAGGGCGGCGGCGGCGGCGGCAAGGACCGCGGGCCGGCGATAGTGGAGGCGGCGAGGAAGCAGGGCGTGTCGCTCCTCGTCGTGGGGCAGAAGAGGCGGTCCTCTGTCACATGGCGGCTGCTGTCCATGTGGATCGCCGGCGTCAAGGGCGGCGGTGGCGGTGCCGGAGGCGGCTGCGCCAGCGCCGCCGACTACTGCGTGCAGCACGCGGCGTGCACGGCGCTGGCCGTCCGGCGCAAGAGCCGGCGAGGCGGCGGATACCTCATCACCACCAGGCGGCAGAGGGATTTCTGGCTCCTGGCTTGAGGTCCTCAGTCTTGTAGGTGTGTTGGTGAGTGGTGACAATAGTGGAATACTGAAGGTTTAGACATATTTATTAGGGGAAATAATGGAGTAAAATGGTGATGCGGATTGCCGTGGTCTGTGTGTTTTGTTGCTGTTTTAGAACTGACATGGAATCATGGATTGCAATAAGAATCAAGAGGCAGCATTTGGAGTTGTGTGCCATCCATAAGACTTTCCTGCTACTTGCTCAGTATAAGAGATCTGATAGCGTCCCGGCAGTCAAGGGACGAAGAATTGGATACCTTGATGAACAGCTTGCTAGCTAGGTGTAGACGGGCTGAGAAGAACAGACGATGGATTGTTCAACGACCAAGATTAAGTGGGAGTTTGCATGAATGAAACACAGATAATTCTATATTGTTCAACTTACCAAAATAAATTACATAGTAACTTCCAGGATCCAGCTAAGATGAACTAATGCCGAAATAATATCATCATGATTCTTGCAGACCACAAGGGCGATAAATGAACACGCAGGTAATTCTACCCCCGTTCTAATCAAGTGAAGGAGTAGAAAGGAAAACGAAAGCATAAACAAATTAACACGACAGTGCGGCGTGCATGGCCATAGCAGCAGTCAGCTGTGGCGCTCTTCTGGAGTTTATATACAGGACATCGCTCTAACCTCAGCGCCAACTTGTACAAAACCTGAGAGGTGAACATGCTGCTACAGGTTGGGATCTAGGAGGCCGGGGGAGATTCCAGGAGGCGGTACATTGTGATCTCTTGCTGCTTGAAGTACCTCCGATCTTCCTCGTCCACAAGGACCAGATTCAGGTAATACTTGACGCTGAACTTGTTGTTTATGTTGCGGTAAGTCGGGGTCAACTCATAAGGTGTCAGGAACAGCCTCACTGGAATAGATTCACCTGCAAAGGAATTTGATTAGGTATGCAGCACTGACACCAACATCGTTGAAAAATGTTACAGAGCCTAGTTTGGGCAGGCTACAGGCTAGAATAGACCAAATCCTGGTTCCATCCATGTGTAGTTCAAGGATAGATCATAATTTAGTCCAATATCAGCTCAACCAAATGGTTCCAATGTGGACAGGCAGGTAAGCAACAACAGCATCAGATTCACAGTTCAAACAGTTGGTGGTATTGGACAATGACAAATCATGACAGTGAACATCTCAAGAAAAGTTGTCAATTTATGCATCATGGTCCGTTTGCCAAGATGAGCATCCATGCAGCCAGTCCTAATTTAACTGCAGACAGGACCCACATCTATTTCCCAGCAAAATGCCAAAAGTTGTACTACAGTTATAAGCATCCACATGACTATTTAAAACCAACAGCGTCAGTAGTAAACTCAAAATGAACTACCTAGTCAGCTCTGAATATATGTTTCAAATTGCTCACAAGTTGAGGTATTTAGGTACTTTTTAACATTGAAGTTGAGGTATTGAGAAAGGTACAAGTGAAAAAGAGTGCAGCCATGAGCTCAAGAATGGACATGAATACTTCACAACAGAGGAGGCAATCACTACATTGTCTAAACTTGAGGGCACAGGACAAACATTTAGAATTTGAAAAATGAAAAAGTGGCAACAAAATGACTATCATACCTCTCACAGGAGCACCATCCATCAACTCAAACTTTGCAAGAGTCTCAGTTTCAACATATGTGTTAGATCCTGATCCTGTCGATTCCCGACGCCGAATCTCCAGCTCCATATTTTTTATCTTTATTCTGACAAGAAGAAAATATATCTTCCCAATAATCACATCATTGAGATGGTACCTGGACACAAAAGGGGAATATGAGTAACATGCAGGTTTCCAAAGTGACCAACTTCTCAGAACAGACAAAGTAGATAGGCATACGGCTATGGTCTTACTTGCTTTTGCTGTATTCAAACTCAATGTGTAAGCAATCCTCAATTCCTACTTCCATCTGAGAAGGCGAATATCAGTAGCATGAATTGCACAATGAAATAAAAATAGTCATTCACCCTTTTGAGAAAGGCCATTCTTACATAACAGTTTTACCACATCAAAGCAAAAACACATGCAGTTAAGTATATCGCTTAATAGAGTGATACAGAAATAAATCATTAAATTTCTCTGTTTAAAATCATAAAAAGGTGTCAAGTAGCTCTAATGAACTCCATCACATCAGAGCAGTTCAATCTATATACTTGGAGCAATCAGATTATCAAATTAAAACCATCAGGACTGCATTGTTCATTTTCATTTACATTATAACACAAGCCACAGAATGGACAGCCTGACAGCCATATGTGTAATATAACTATCTCAGAATGGTAGGTAGGGTCAGGACACTACAAGGCTTTTGTTTGCACATCTAAACATCCCCCTTTCTGGTTTCTATCTACGATTCAATCACGTCATAGGTCAGAATGGTAATATCATATCAGAGTATCAGACAGTTAGTTACTCAGAGATCAAGAACTGTGTTTTCCGCAAAAAGAAAAGGACCTGGGGTGGTAACCAACAACAAGCTAATTTATCTCGTTTCTTGCTTTCAAACTTTCAAATCTGATATTTTCAAGATTTGATACCTGTACCATGTCCGAATTAAAAAAAAGTTATCCACTCTTAATTCTTAAAAGGGGACAAAATTGTCTATTGGGCGGGCTATGAAGTATCCGATTTTATCAAAACAAGACTGACCAAAGTTCAGAGTTTTCAGAAAGAAAGAAAAAAGACAGTCTTCAGGAGTTTCTAGAACCTGCTGTGACCACTGACTGACCACAGCTAACATGAACTGCGAAAAGAAATTTTGTCAACATTTTAAGGCCCCAGGCACACACAATGCCGACATGAGAGATTGTACCAGTTCAATCTAACATGGTCAAGTTATATGCTAAGTTGCTAGAGTATCTTAAAAGCATCAAATGAAAAGTTCCCATTAATAAGAAAATAAGACCTCACCTTAATGCTGTTATTGATTGTAGGGACAGGTGAGTAGTTTCTCACCTGCAAACAAAATAGAAATCATTATTCTGAATAAACTCTGCAATTTGCTAATTGCTGGAACACATTAAATTAAGAATTATCTTTAATGAGTCAGTTCATCTTAATGATGGCAAAACTAGAATAGTGATTAACATAACAAAAAAAAATCTGATAAGTATAACAGCAGTTAACAACTTACACAGAAATCCCGGTACTCGACAATATTCCCAACATAGTTTCTGCCAATTGTCACCTTCAAAATGTACCTGCAAAACATAAAGGGTAGTTGGTATTCACAGATGCTTCAGTTCTTCGCTGGCATATGAACATTTTATGCAGAACATTTCAAACAAGTGAAATGACATAAGAGGGGCCCAAGTAGACAGTATACAGATGCAAAATTTATATGCGATATGGTTAACAGTGGACTAGCCATCAGATCTCTTGAGGCCGAAATAGACAAGTATGAGAAAAATATGATGGCTCTCTCAATTTTTAGTAGCCAAATATTAAGAACAGTGTATTTGTAATTTACTACAGCCTAGCATCTTTCACAGGAAGACGTGTTCTAAAACAGCAATTCAACGAGTGTATTTGTAATTTACTACAGCCTAGCATCTTTCACAGGAAGACATGTGTTCTAAAACAGCAATTCAACCATGTATCCTTATCATAGAGAAAGGCACAACCCTAACCAATGGAACTACACAAATGGCACCACACCACCACCCTATGTCAAGCCTGTAAAGGCAGTAAAAGGTATTATACGTCAGATTTTCTATGAAGCTTTCCACATGTTCCAAATCATAAGTCGTTGGAAAGAAGATATTAGACATTGTGACAGACAAGATAGCAACCTCCCAATGCCACTGGTAACTAGTTTTCACACTATATACTAGGAATATAAAAATCTTGGCCTTGGAACATTTAAATAAAGATTTTAAGTGAACAACAGTATTTAGACAGGGCAAATTCAAAAGTGCAACTAAATTCAAAATTTCAAGTTATCCGTAAGATAAACCAATACCAAACATGGTCCAGGAGTTTTGCAAAACCAAAATTTATCACTAAAATCTTTAGCAGAAGTAAAAGTAAAAATGTAAAATAAAACATAATAGAAGTCCAGCTCTAAATCGTAGCACTTGCTTACCTCAGTCTGACATTTGTCCCATTGTAAGACTCGTATGGCATTTCAACAGTTGAAAACTCAAATGGAAACGTCTTCCTTTCATAGATTTCACCAGGAATATCTAATTCACGTACTGCATGGACAAACAGTGCATTTCAAGTCATAATAGCTTCTCACAAAATAACAACATGTATGCAGAGCAATCATCAGTAGCACTTGATCAACTTGCCACTAGCAGAACACAAAGTTGAGGACACCCTTTTGAGACATCTTAGGTACTAACCAAGATTTCTACTTTCTAGCCAAGACAGGCGATTTGGTTTTACACCAGCAATCTAACTAAAAGAAGTGGTTTTCATTTGTTTTTCTCGTTGCCTTGATAAATCTGAACCTGAAAGCTTCCATAGGGCTTCACTTTACTTTATTTTTTAAAAAAACGAATCATCAACTGTAAACATTTGATTAATTAACAAAAATGAATGTAAATGTTGATGTAACTTGTAAACTGTAACACCCACTTTGACTTCATAGGATTCTATTGACACATCACAACCCCTTTGGAGGATTCAATGGTTTACCTAAGAGGGCTAAAGATTTAGTCACTTAAGCATTAAGGTACAGAAGATAATGATACAGAACAAACGAAATATATAAAGCTCAGAAACTAAGGATGAGAACACAGCATTTAGCAGCAGAATAATACTTTGATAATAATTACTAACTAGCCTCCTGTTCCCAGAAATTGAAGAACCCTATCATAAAAGAAAAGAACAACTCCAGACATTGCACACATCCAGTGTAGGAGCTATTGGTATATCATGCACCAGAAACTCACCTAACGAAGTGAAATCATAGAAGTTCCCTCGGTCAAAATACAGCTCTGTAAAAGAAATGGTCATCCATTGTAATTATCAGGGCCTAGGAGGGCAACAAGTATTAAACAGTAAACTTCCCCCCCCCCCCCCCCCCCTTAAAAATTTTTTTTTCTGAAAAAAAACATACATAAACAAAAAAAAAAAAGAGAGAAAAAAAAAAGAAAAAAAAAAAAGAAAAAAAAAACCCCCCCCCCCCCCTCCTTTTAAATATATGCTCGTGCTAAACATCACATATTTAAAAACAGAGGAACTAGATGGAAAGTAATTTCGTAAAAAGCCAGCAAAATGTATTCCATAAATGCACAAACATCCAGTACTTTCATCCAGGATGGAAGCCGCATTCATGCAAAGCATGAACAAGACATGTAATGCAAAAACGTGTCAAGCAAAACTGAAGGCTGTAACTGAACATGTTAAGAAAACTCTATAAATCAACATTTCAGCAACCATAAATATAAAGGCTACCGGTGGATGCAGAACAATGCACACCACTTCCAGTTTGCATCAGAAATTATTGGATATGGCAACCATCTAAAAGCACCATAGCAAAACACATATGCAGTATGCACTACCAATGTGTGTAAGAACCATCAAAATAAACAGCATCTTAATACAATAGCAAAATGAGATAAATCCATAACAAGAAAGTAAATGATCATGAAATCAAACAAAGATAACTAGCATTGTGAAGTCATATAACCTAAGCAGCATCTATAGAACTGAAGTCCAGTGTAACCATTGCATGTATAGAAGAAAAAACATTCTCTCATAATTACTTGCTGCAGAAATTGATAGAACAAGCAGCCGAGAGGGTAGCATAGCATACCTATTTGGCCGAGCAACTCAATCTTGACACCTGTGTGTTCGATCCTTTTACCTGGGACTGGTGCTATTGATACCTGAAAACCATTTCACCCAAGCTGGTATTAGGCTTGATACCAAGCAAGATAGAAAAGAATAAGAGAATGAAGAAATCATACTTCTCCAGAAATAGTTTCCAGGCTCTGGAAAACAGGGACCATTGTTGTTTTCCCATTGTCCTTCTTAACTGAAACCTGTGAAACAATAACAGCAGAAACTGACCACTTGTCAGCTATAAGCAGAACTCAAGTTTGAACCCCAACTGGTAGCAGCACGAGGATATGAAGAATTAAACCTGCTTCCTGGTCCTTGCATCAGAGAATGTGATGGAGATGTCACATGGTGGCTTGAATGCTCCAATGATATAATTCTGAATTGGCGCACCCATAGATCAGAAAAGATCAGAGGAGCATTTCCACATGGGAATATAATTAAGAGCTGAAAATTCTATGTGCAGAGCATTTACTATTCATGAGAAAATTGTCTGGTCTGGTCATAGAATAAATCAATTATAAAACAATGTTAAGTAAAACCAAATTAGCATGGATATTGTCTCTGTCATAGTCCAATATCAGGCATGTGAATGAACTTTTCTATGTTGCAACCGAAGTAGTTGCATTTGCAGTTCAGGTACCCAGCCTAAACAACGGAACTTGAAAATCCATGACTAATCATCTCGAGTGAAATAGGTGAGGCCGGCTCCCTGGTGCACAAGATGTCCCAGTTCAGGTACCCAGCCTAAACAACGGAACCTGAAAATCGACTACTACTCATCATCTCGAGTGAAATACGTGAGCCCTCCTGGTGCACAAGTTGTCCCAGGAAGGATCACACATAGGGCAGAACTAAGATCAAATTTAGCAAACAAAAGGAGGTACAGCCTACTGCTGAGCGTGGGCGACCCCACCACCGCGCAGCAGCCTCCCATACTGAGCGACCGGATTCAACGTAGGCCTCTGCGATTGCTGAAATCAGAGCACAAAGTATCCGAATCCAGCAGCCCGCAGCACGAAACCTCGCACTGCAATTTCTCGCACCGGCCGCACCAGAACTAGAGCCACTAGGTTCGAGGTGGGACAGCAAAACCCCCCAGGATATCTGCCCATCTGGAGCGAGACGGGTGGTCCCGATCGCCCCGCCGAGCCGCGGTTCTGTCGCGCCGCCCCGAGAGCAAAATTCGGTCGGCTCCGATGAATCCGAGGGGGTGGAAGTGGGCGGCTAGGGCGGACGAGGAAGAGGAGGGAAGGGAGGGGTGCTGCTAACTAACCATGGCGGCTGCGGCGATACAGCAGCGGCCGGCGAGGGGAGGAGGCGGCGGCGCTGACCGGAGGACACCGCGTCGGGGGGATCGAGATCGGATGCGGCGGCAGAGGAGATCGATCACGGAGGCGAGGGGAGAGGTCAGAGGTGGGCCTGCCCTTTCTCTTCTGTTGGGAAAGTGGAGTGTGAGAGGCTGACTGCTGGGCCCGACTTTGTACTTCGCGATCTGAGCTGGACCGGGACGGCCAGCAGGGCAGGCCAGCGGCTGTGTCTGACGTGGACTTTGCACAGTCCTGTCGTCCTGATGAGTCTTCAGCTCTGATTTAGGGTCTTTTTTGGATCCTACCTCGTTTAGATCAAAAATTTTTTGGATTAGCATTTTTATTTATATTCCATAATTATTATCCAACTATAGACTAAGAGCATCTTCAACAGTTTGCCAAATGACTTCTCATCCATAATTTTTTTTAGTAAAATAAAGGAAAACCTTCTCCAACAGTTTGATATTCTATGGGCATCTCTAACAGTTTGCCAAATGAGGTTGTCGTTCTTAAAAATTTAGCAAAACAAGAAAATTTACTCTTAAGGTTGGTATTTTTAGCAAGTTGCCAAGGCTCCACGCGCTTTACGCGCGCGCATCCTACTCCATCAACGGACACATGCCCCTTGTTGGGATTTGTGAGGTATTCAACTCCAAAAATCTCAACAACTACAACAACAAACCTACATAGGCTCTCAAGTGTCGTACTTTGGTAAGTTAAAAATAAGGAACTATTGGAGAGAGTCTGTTTTTAACTTGGCATATCCTTTTAGCAACTTGCCAAAACACAACATTTGCCAAGTGAATTTCCCCATCTTTTCTAACTTGGCATATTTCCTTCTCTAACACGCAAATATGTGCGCGGGCTCCGTGCTTGGCCTCGGTCTTTGTTCTTATACTTAGCGGGGCTCTTCGTTCGCTTAACAGGTCTCTTCGTTTCATTAGTGGGATTTTAAGTTTTTGGAAACGAAATTTGTCAAATTATTGGAGATGAGATGTATTTTCTCCCCATATTATTTTGGGAGTTGCCAAACAACAAGTTTTGAGAAACGAATTTTGCCAAACTGTTGGAGATGCTCTAAGCTCAGAAGATTCGTCTCCCAAATTATAGACAAATTGTGTAATTAGTTATTTTTTATCTATATTTAATGCTCCATGTATGTACCGCAAGATTCACTGTGATGGAGAATCTTAAAAAGTTTTTTGGATTTTGGATGTAACTAAACAAGGCCTAGATCCTGGATTCTAGACAGTGACTGTATAATCTGTAAAATCTGAATTCTAGAAAAAATATGAGATGCTTATAAGATATCTCTTTTTTATAATAATCAGAAAAAATTTGCTGTTGGACATGCCAAATGATGGCTTTTTCCTAGTGAACAACTATTTTTGAGCGAAAGACACTACAATTCTTGATAAATTGGTTGGTGAATACCATGCGCAATAAAATACTTTTATAAAATAGATATAAAATCATATAAATGCCCTAAAAGTTATACCATAAAATCTTCTATACTCTACATAATAAGAACCACATAGTAAAATGTTGTTTTGCACTAAAAATGACTATTTTGCCTCTCTTCATAAATAAACAAAGTTAACCATAATTAATTTGTTCATGTATTGGTAGGACACTAAAAATCTTAGATTTAAATCATAGATTGCGCAAACATGACTATGTTAAAAATATTAGCTCAAAATAATAAAGTTTTATATATCAATTAAGTTTCAAAGGAGATAAATTTATAACTCAGTTATACTAAATGCACCATTGTGAACTTTATTATTTTGAGCTAATATTTTTAGCATTGTCATGATTTGGTGATGTACGTATTCTGTGATTTTTCTAAGATTTTTAGTGTTCTACAAATAGATGAACAAATTAACCATGGTTAACTTTATTGATTTATGAAGAGAGGCAAAATAATCATTTTCAGTGAAAAATAATATTTTTGTGGTTCTCATCATGTAGAGTCTAGAAGATTTTATGGTATAATTTTGGGGCACTTATATAATTTTATATATATATTATAAAAGTATTTTGTTAGACATAGTGTCTACCAACCAATTTGTCAAGAACTAGAGTATCTTTCAGAAATCGCTCGAAAATAGGTGTCCGCCAACAAAGAGCCATCACTTGGCATGTCCAATAGTAATTTTTGCCAAATAATTATTGGCTCTACAAAGTGAAAACCTCTAAATAATAGGTTTGGGGTAGATCCCATTCTTATTTTTCTTATAAGAGATCCAGATAGACCTTTGTCTTTACTGTGAAAAAACGTTTCCTTTTGCTCTCTCTTCTCCAGGTTTTGCATCGAATTAATGAGGAATTACCTCATTATATACTTGGAAAAGGATGGACAATGAAGGTGGATGATTTCTCCTAGTTTGTAGGTTTAAATTATACGTTCTTTTGATTTTATTATAAATCAAAATAGTCTAACTTTAGCTAATTTTATAAATATCTTAACACCTATAGCATTTAAATAAATAAATAATTTATTAAATATATTTCATATTAGTTCATATAGTTTAAATGCTAGTACTTTGGTTCTAGATCATCTAGCTTAGTGCACTTATCCGTAACTGCATGAGCTGGAACGTTTGTTTCCTTTATCTAAAAAGTTATCTCTATTATAATTTATCTAACAGAATTATGCTTGGATCACCTAGCAGAGGGCCTCAACCATTGTGTATATAATAAAATACACACAAGATTTTGTCTCCACCAAAATCAATGTCTCAAAATCAACCAGGACCAAATCCAACGGTGGTAGAGGAAAGTTTGAAACATGCATCAAACTCTAAACCCCTCCCGCGACCACATAAAAGATATCTCTATTATAATTTACCCAACAGGATTATGCTTTGATCACCCAAAAAAACCACCTCCGCTGAGGGTCTCAACCATTGTGTACATAGTAAAATGCACACAAGATTTTCTCTCCATCAAAATCAATGTCTCAAAATCAACCAGACCAAATCCAACAGCGGTAGAGGAAAGTTTGAAGCATGCATCAAACTCTAAACCCCTCCCGTGACCACATAAAAGATAAGAGAGATAGAAGAGATTCCGCAGCCACCACGCTTCGTGCCTAGCGGCCCCGAACTGCAGCACCGGGCTAAGTGGATCAGGAGGGCCTTGCACTGCCGCCGCTGCGAGCGAGCAAGCCTGACCACCCTCCACCACCGGCGTCGCCGATGCTCCGCCTAGGGGTGACAACCACGATCCGTCCATGACGTCGCCCACCCCAAACCGTAGCTTGGTGGCCACCGTCGCCGCCATTGGTGTCCATGTGAACTCTCCCCTCCTGCTTTTTCCTCCCCCTCCCTCTCCTCTCCACCCCCACCTTGGTCAATTAGAGCCCTCCCCTGGTGGGTCTTCTTCGTCACTGGCGAGCCGCTACGAATCGTCTCCCGCTAGCCCTCGGATGGCTCGGTCCTGCCCTATCCGAATGAGGTAACATTAATCCCTGGAATTACATCGTTTTCTTTCTTTTTTTTCATTTGCAAAATACATTGCACAAATCCCCGTCTGCAGTCTCTGTCATGATCCCTCTACCACCCCACAAGAATCGAACATGTTGGAAGTGACTTAATCTGCATCAACGCGTGTGCCATCATGGTTCAAAAAATCCTGCTCCATCTGCGGCCTTGGACTCGCTGAAGAAGGAAATCATATGCTGCTGAGGATGTGTAGGTTCTTCATGCGGATGCAAGGTCCTAAGGTGAGTAGTCACAAATTATTAGTTATCTATATTATAATTCACCCAACAGAATTATGCTTAGATCACCCAAAAAACCACCTCTGCTGTGGACCTTAACCATTGTGTACATAGTAAAATACACACCGGATTTTGTCTCCATCAAAATCAACGTCTCAAAATCAACCAGGACCAAATCCAACGGCGGTAGAGGAAAGTTTGAAGCATGCATCAAACTCTAACCCCCTCCCGCGACCACATAAAAGATAGGAGAGATAGAAGAGATTCCGCAGCCACCACGCTCCGTGCCTAGCGGCCACGAACTGTAGCACCGGGCTAAGTGGATCAGGCGAGGGCCTTGCACTGCCGCCGCTGCGAGCGAGCAAGCCCGACCACCCTCCACCACCGGCGGTGTCGGTGCTCCGCCTAGGGGCGACAACCCTAATCCGTCCATGACGTCGCCCACCCCAAACCCTAGCTTGGTGGCCGCCGTTGCCGCCATTGGTGTCCGTGTGAACTCTCCTCTCCTGCTTTTTCCTCCCCCTCCCTCTCCGCTCCACCCCCACCTCGGTGAATTAGAGCCCTCCCCTGGTGGGTCTTCTTCGTCGCTGGCGAGCCGCTACGAATCGTCTCCCGCTAGCCCTCAGAAGGCTCGGTCCTGCCCTATCCGAATGAGGTAACATTAATCCCTGGAATTACATTGTTTTCCTTCTTTTTTTTCATCCTCAAAAGACATTTCACAAATCCCCATCTGCAGTCCCTGTCATGATCCCTCTGCCACCGCACGAGAATCGAACATGTTGGAGGTGTCTTAATCTGCATCAACGCGCGTGCCATCATGGTTCCAAAAATCCTTCTCTATCTGCGGCCTTGGACTCGCTGAAGAAGGAAATCATATGCTGCTGAGGATGTGTAGGTTCTTCATGAGGACGCAAGGTCCTAAGGTGAGTAGTCACAAATTATTAGTTAAAAACTAAGGCGAGTATCTCCCTCTTTGGTGATAACAACGACGCATGTACGGCAAACAACAATGCATGCAGTGATAACAACTCTGTAGGTTAGAGCAGAGATTTATTAGTTCATCCACCTTACGCCGTTACTCCTCTTGGTGTGTAATCTTTGCACAGATTTGGCTGATGGTGTGAATTAGCTTGTTTGTGAACTTCTGTTGGTGCAGGAGGCTGGTGGTTGTAGTATTTGATTGAACCTGTGGCGCTGTGGTCTCCATGCAAATACTTTGGACCAATGGTATGATCTCACAGCACCATTGTTGTGCATGGGCCGAAACTGTAATATTTTTCAGACATGCTGAATGTTACTCGGAAATGGACATTGGTGTTGCAACTTGAATCCAATTTGGGTCTCCTATTCAGAATAATTTTTCGGACGGCAAAAGATGTGTACAGAATTGGCAATTTAATAAATTTTGGAGTAATTTTGACAATTATATCACTCCTCTCAATCCAGGCCTTTTACACGTGAATCATTTAGAGGTTTCTGATTGATTTTTTTATGCTTCTTCTGACAGTGCTTTGATGCTTTATACAGGCTTGCACACACCTGTTTCAACAAGTGCATTGAGAAAAGGTACAAATATGATTAGCTTAATCACCAAATAATTTAACTAAGCTGCAATACATTACACCTCAGGCTTGGAACTTCTCATGGCATGTTAATTGAGAGTCAAGAAGGATTTATCCTCTGTGTGATTAAACTATGATTCTTTATGTGGATTCGTTTAATTTCAGGCATAAAGAAGCTGAACTCAATATAGGTGACAACTGTTGCATTGATCGGTGCATTTCAAAGTATTGGCGGGTATATTTGTTTTATTTCAGAGTATATATGTGTTACTTTAGTTATTTACATGTAACTGATGTATGTTAAGATGATCCATGTACCTGTTGCTTAGTTATTTTTTCTGAAAGTTAAAACTATGTTATTCCAGTTCTGCACCAGTTCTACGCAACTGTGTCATTCCAGTTAAAACTGTGTTATTCCAGTTCTACATAACTCTTTGTACTTGGCTAGATCCTTAGATATGGAGCTCTGTTAAAGATCAGTGAAGATGGGCTATTCCAGTTCTGCACCAGAAGCTGCAAAGACACTGTATGCTTTGAACTTTCTATTGAAAAGGTGATTCTTTTTTTGAGATCTGCGACTTTATTGAACCACCAAAGCATAATTTGAATTACATTCAACATAGCATATTTGAGGTGTGCGCGCCATTGAAACAGGGATATAGAAGGCATTTTGAAAATGGATCATATTGTTGCCTAACATTGTTTCTGTATCGTCCAGCATCCATCCTCTGAGCGCTTTGTGTTGTCTGCCCTAGAGATTTATCATGTCCATCTAACTCTGCTCTTGCTTTTGTGTTGAAGAAATTGGAAACTCCCCTCTAGCATTTTCATTAATGTACACTAACTGCATACTCATGTAGGCTGTCTGCATGCTCCTGAAGTCAGAGGATGTTGCCTTGCTTATGAAGTTAGAGGATCAAAAGAAAACAATCTAAGATGGAGAATAGATGTTCAAGAGGGACATATATAAGGCATCATTAGCTATTCAAGAGATGACAGGGTAAACAAGGCAGTAAAAGAAAGAACGTGTACAATCATATGTGCCTTCTATTTTCTTTATCTTCATGCTTCATCAACTTAGTACATTATTAGTTTATTAATAAATTGATTTTTTCGACAACTATTTTCCTTGGTGATTTTGGTTTTGAAGATCATCTCAACAGTAAGACATTTTGTCATTTATTATCGACAAGTCATTTTCCTTCTTTATCACATATATATATACATCTATCTATTGAAGTAATGGATAACTTAGACATGTTTATGAATTTGTGTTTCTTTCATTATTTGATTTCTTTTTTAGTTTTATGGTTTATTTTATTTCTAGCTTTTTTTCTAGATGTCACCGTAGTATTAGCACGGGTAATATACTAGTATATAAAATAAGAGAAAACTTTAATTCGTTGTGTATTTTTTCTAAATTTAATTAAAAACAGAGAAAAATAACTTAGAATAACACTAAAGCCTAGAAATGGCAATGCACAATTGCACACCACCAGGTTGCTCATACATACACATGTTAAGAACAAATAACTAGTAAACTCCTACAGTAGGGTATACCCAATGCTTCCAAATGTAACAACATATTACAAACAATTTGATTCTCACTTTTTTCAGCATCAGGTGACGAGCACAAAAAAAGTACCATATAAGTGCAGAGCCACGAATTTCTTTTTAGGCCTTGTTTAGATCCGAAAAAATTTTGGATTTTGACACTGTAGCATTTTTTATTTTTATTTGACAAACATTGTTTAACTAGACTTAAAAGATTCGTCTCGTGATTACAGATAAACTATGTAATTAGTTTTTGTTTTCATCTATATTTAGTGCTCCATGCATGTGCCACAAGATTCGATGTGACGGAGAATCTTGAAAAGTTTTTGGTTTTGGGGTGAACTAAACAAGGCCTTAGAGCATCTCCAATAGGCTACCTAAACATACTACCTATCCTATATTTAGGTAGTGAAGACAAAAAAATACACTCTAACAGACTATCTATCAGCCTACCTAAATTTGTTGGCCCAACAAATTTGCCCTCCCACTACCTAGATGTGTTGGGCCAACAGATGGCCAGCTAAAAATCTGTTCGGTGGTTTCCCCCACCCGCGCGGTCTCGAGTCTTCCCCACACGAGTCCGTTCGCTGCCGCTAGGAATAGGGTTGCAGCCGTGCTCGTCCACCGGCGCTGGGAAGACCTCTCCGGTGCCACCCCTTGACCTCCTTGGCACCACCCGTGCTCCTCCGACTCGGCCCGCGACGTCGTCCGCCAGAAGATCTCGCCGGTGTCGCCCTCCATGTGACTCGGCCTGCACCATCGTCCACCGGATCTGAAGAAGGCCGCGCCGGGAAGAAAGCCGCGCCCTTGCTCCTCACCGGCGCCGCACTTCATCCCTCCTGTGCCCCTGCTCCTCACCGGCGCATCCTTCCTCCCTCTGTGCCCTTGCCCTGAGCTCCACCACCTCCAGACCAAGCACAAGGTATGAGTTATCTGAATAAAATTTGATATGTGCACAAGAAACGTGCTACCTTCTGCAGTTCCTATGTTTCAGTGAACTAGCTGGTGTAATCCTATGAGGCTGTGACTAGAAATTTCATTTGTTCTCATAGTTTAGTCATCTCAGATATGGAGGATTGCATATTTCCTTGTTCATTGACATAAATAATGCACGAGATGATTTTCTTAATTCAGTGCAAATATAATCTTTCCCTTGTGTCAATATGTACTGTCAGACTTGAGAAATAAAATATTTGTCTACAGATAAAGTAGTTTGTATCTCATGAAACATTCTCTATCAAACTATAGCAACATTTTGTATCAACCTATCTGAATAATTTCCTATGTCAAACTATGGCAACTTGTAGATGGTTTTGTTTGATGACGATGAAGATAACATTATGAACCAATTCTTCGAAGACGATGATGAGTCTGATGATGATGCTCTTATCTTGAGCTTGATTGCAATTGATGAGGAAGATGAGAGAAGGAAGAAGAGGCGACGTGGATCAGTCCATGGACGTGAGGTTGTTTACAGAGACATACATGGTGGCAATTTGAGACTTGTTGCCGACTATTTTGCAGATGTACTAGTGTACAATGATAAATTTTTCAGGAGAAGGTTTCGGATGTCAAGAAATCTATTTTTGCGGATTGTTGAAGGTGTAGAAGCTCATGATGACTATTTCAGGCAAAGGCCAAATGTTGTAGGGCTACTTGGTGCCACTGCATTGCAGAAGGTGGTTGGTGCAATTCGTATACCAGCCGATTCAATGGATGAGGTAGTGAGAATAGCAGAAAGCACAATGATTGAGGCCTTCAAGCATTTTGTTACAGCTGTAGTAGATGTCTTTGGAGATCAGTACTTGAGACCTCCAAATGATGATGACATAGGGAAGCTTTTGGCCTCAAATGAAAGGAGAGGATGGCCAGGCATGCTGGGTTGCATAGATTGTATGCATTGGCGATGGAAGAATTGTCCTACAGGTTGAAAAGGATACTATGAAGGACATGCTGATGGTCCTACAATGATCCTTGAAGCCGTGGCTTCTCAAGATTTATGGATTTGGCACTCCTTTTTTGGACTACCGGGCTCGCTCAATGACATCAATGTATTGCTGCGATCACCACTATTCCAAAGGTTAAAATCTGGAACTTCTCCTCCTGTTGAGTACTTTGTGAATGGCAACAAATACAATATGGGATACTACCTAGCTGATGGCATTTATCCTTCATGGGCTACTTTTGTGAAGAGTTTTCGAAACCCACAAGGCAACAAAAAAATTCACTTCACACAAGCACAAGAATCTGTGAGGAAGGATGTAGAGAGAGCATTTGGAGTTCTTCAGTCTAGGTTTGCCATGGTGAGAGGACCTTGTAGGATGTGGGACAAGGATACCATTTGGTACATCATGACCGCCGCTGTTATTTTGCACAACATGATCATAGAAAATGAGAAGGGGGCTGAGGAAGAGGATTTTGACTATGATCAAGATGGTGGTGAGGTGTTAAGGCCAGAGGATTATCATCGTGACCCACTCGTTTTGAGTGACTTCTTGCGTATACATAATGAGATTGAAGACCGAACAATTCATGAGCAACTTCGTGATGATTTAATGGAACATTTGTGGGCACGTCATGGTTCGTCATAGTGAGATTTAGATTATCTCCGTTGTGTGGGCTATTTTGAACTATGAGATTTAGATTATGTCCACTCGTTTTGAACTCAATTTGAACTTTGTAATATCCTACTTTGAATAATTATGTTTGAACTATGAGTTTTATTTGTGTTTGAGATACTTTTGGTTAAATTGTAGAGGTGAAATGAAGATCATAGAGAGGGCAATATGTATTTGTGAGAAAATAAAATAGGTAGCTTGTTTTAGGTAGTACTGCTGAAGACGAGAGAAAAAAAAATAGCTACTCTGAGAATAGGTGGCTACCTAAATAGAGAAATAAGTAGTCTGTTTTAGGTAGTACTGCTGGAGATGCTCTTAGCTGAGGTGAACTCTATGCACAAGCTAAATCAAAAGCTATGGCGGAGTTAGGGGCTCACCGCTGGCAAATCTTGGCCGACTGCCCCGGCCCCCTCCCCCCAGGGGTACCCTTGCTCACTGACTTCGTCCACGCCAGACGCGTGAGTGCGTGACTAGGGTTAGTGCTACCATGACTGACTAGGCAATCGTGCCACTGCCGCTGCTCTATATGCTCGGTTGCTCCTCACGGATCACACTCAAGCCTCCGGCAGGTGGTGGGTGATGGCTGCTTGGCTTGCTATTCACTGGGGATTTTTTTTTATTTTTAGCCTAAATTTGAAACATATTTCAAATTTGATCCAATTTTGAAATTATTTTTAATACTAATCCGTTTGGCTCCGTCACCATACATGACGAGACAAATGAACTATACCCGCCATGCATGGCGGCGAGATAAAACTGCCACGTGGCATGCAACAGCAGACGTGTGCCCCGCCATGATCCATGGCGGGTTAAGGTTCCCCGCCCCCATCATGGCGGGTTTCTCTTTGCTTCGCCTCCTTCTAAGTGCTGTCGTCTGCTATACTGCAAGGTAGCTGAGGCCTTGTTTAGTTCGCAAAATTTTTTAAGATTTTCCGTCACATCGAATCTTGCTGTACATGTATAAAGCATTAAATATAAACGAAAACAAAAACTAATTACACAATTTGCCTGTAAACCGCGAGATGAATCTTTTAACTCTAGTTAATCTATGATTAAATAATATTTATCATAAACAAACAAAAATGCTACGGTAACAATCCAGAAAAAAAATTCACGAACTCAAGCAGGCCTGAATGGACGTCGTACTGCGAGAGCTAGTGCCAGCGTGAACCGGGCCTGTGCTGATGTGATTGGTGCTGCCTGCCAGAGCTGCTGCCATCTCCTACTGCGGCCTTGTCCTTGTGTAGTTAAAAAAAATTTACAAAATTTTTTAGATTCTCCGTTACATATACATAGAGTATTAAATATAAATATAAATAAAAACTAATTGTACAGTTTGGTCCGAATTGACGAGACAAATCTTTTGAATAGTTAGACAATGATTATCATACCTTCATGAACTAAACAAGGCCGCGGAAATTAAATATAATTTTGTCTCACGCGCAGTGACTTCCCGCGAGATACAGCCAGGCGCTGGTCACAAGATTGATTTCCATCGGCGGTAGTTAGGTAAGGCCTTATTTAATTTAAAAAAAATTATATTTTTACAGATTTCTCATCACATCGAATCTTTAGATGTATGTATAAAGTATTAAATATAGACGAAAATAAAAACTAATTGCACAATTTGGTCAGAATTGACGAGACGAATAAATTTGGTTGTGTACATCCTCGGATGTAGAGGCCACATATTTATATATATCCCTTATCTAAAAAAATACAAAGAAAATATCCCACTTCTTCTAAACGGATCAATGCAACTCCTGTAATATCTCTATTAATCAAGTAATCAAGTAGTTTCCCTGATTTTTTTTGCAGAGACCTGAGTACATGCCCCAATGGGTTTCAAGATTCACATGATCCTATGTATTTTCCAGTAACACCTATGAAAGAAATATATGTTCCTTGCATAGAGCAGGGCTGCTTTTTTATAGACTGCAATCCTGCACACGTCAAGGCACGAGCAATGACTGTTCACTTGCATGTCTGTCTGCTATCAGGTTTCTGCAGCATTGGTTGAAGTCCTCATCATGGAAATGTACATCGCCCAGCATGGCGGCTGACCGCTCCTGTCCGTGCAGTCAATCAAGCATCACTTGCTATAGAACCTACGCTAGCATCTTCCTCTGCGGGCATGTTGAAGAGGCACTTGGAGTGGTGTTGACATCCCCTGTATTGGCTTTTTAAGAGTAGAGATTCGGTGGTCAGTTACAATAGGAAGATGAGTTCTCTCAACCTAAGTGGTTGAGAGCCCCAGGGAGGGATAAATGCATAAACTTGGCTGACAAGTCATCCTATTTTGTCCTGGCGTCACCATCCACATGTTCAGGCATAGTTGTCGTCATAGTCATTATGATCTTGCTCACAAAATTTAAGGAATGAAATTAGCACTTTTTTAGATTATTCTATTTAGTCCATCTTACTATTTTTCATATTTTTTTAGCCATACAACTCTAAAAATAAAAATTGACCACTAGACTATCAAATAACAAACAAATTTGGCCGTCTAGTTATATGATTTTAAAGGTGGTTTTATATTTTTCTAGAAAAATAAGAACTCGTTATTTAAAAAAAATCATTCGTTATAAATACTATCTTCTTTTCTAGAAAAGTAGAAATACAATCCATCTATTGGTGCTCTATTTGGAGTAATTGGTATTTTGTTTGTTCCTATTCGCTCTATTTGGAGTCATTGATATTTTATTTGTTCATATTCATAGTGTTGCATTGCTCTAACATGCTCATTACTTATCTATCATCATTTTTCACTATACTACTTGTAAGATTGGCCAAGAGAACCAATAGCGGACCATTCAGTAGTGTTTTTCTCTCATAATAAATCAATGAATTGTATTTTCAGCCATAACTTTTCTGCCAAACGAACAGGCGTTTGGATGAGTATCCAGGCCATGTGGTGCAGTGTCAAAAATCAGCTCGATCACCACAAGAATCAGATAAAAAATATAGCAGTTGGCACTAGAGTAAAAATCACAAAGTTAAAAAAATAGAAGTAACATCGCATTTGCACCCTAATAGGAGCGAGTGACCACCAAGAATCAGACTATAGTTAATTATAATCCAAAGAGGCCTTAATAAGATCAAGAAGACGCCACACTCCATGTTATAAATTAAATAAATTTAGCCATCGTAACTATGTATGCCTAGTCCTAAAAAATTAGTGACTATAAACTCCCTATTTGGTACTCTGTTTTGATTATAGGTTATCATGGTTGATCTTGATCATAAGGTTTAGTATAGCGTAAAATGGCAATTTGAATGAATAATGTCCATTACAATGAGCAATAAAACACTATAAACAACTACAAAATAAGATCCAAATAACTCTATAGCAACAATAGACACATTTTTTAAATATAAAATTAAGTATTGGTTTCATATTTTTTTTGCAAAACAAATTATGAATTTCCAAAATAAATGATTTGTATTTTTTAATATAATACAAAACTACCTTTGGGACTAGTGTTTTTTTGGAACAACCTTTGGGACTAGTTAGAGGCACCCAAGTTTGTCCAATATTTATAGCTCTACAATAAAATATTTATGGTTTTAGAAAGTGCATGGCAAAAAACAAACCTAAACAAATATTGGATAGCCAAAAATAAAGTTCTTTCCTTTTTTTCTTATCCTCAAACAAGGTTGAACCTTTTGGCCGGAGACCACCATACTACTACAACCTATGGAACTGGAGCTGAGCGGATCTAATTTGCTTGCTTCAACTATTTTCTATCTGTTCTAGTAAAAATGTCTAAATATTGATTTCACATTTCAGTATACAAATTTCAGAACTAAGGTGGACTACAAAGCCGAACTATACCAAACAGGGCCTTAATGTTGAAGCTAAGTTTTTCTTTATACAGGTCTTTAAGCTAACGTTGAGACTTAACTTTTTTTTTCGATAACTCGTTGAAACTGAGTTGGATAGCAACTGGAACAGTTGAGCAAGCCACCTCCAATTGAATTGCAAGCAGGGTTTCAAATGCATACTGCTCGAAATTGTTCAAGGTCCTGCGTCCATTTTCCATTTATCTCCTTTTCCAAACAACCTTCCATTAGAAAGTCCTAATACTTCCTCCAGTCACAAATACTCCCTCCTTTCCAAATTATAAGACGTTTCAACATTTCTAGATATTATAATTTGGGATGTAGTAGTAATATATAGGGTGCAAAAAATCAAAAAATATATAAAAAGCACGCCAATATCAGCCATGACAATGTTCCTGAACCCTTATCTCAACCCGAAGCATAAACCCCTACAACTATCTGGTTGGTGATAATCCAAGCTAAGAGCAAAACATAAGCAATGTAACTTTCCCTGCCACTTTACTTTGACTGCATAGCGTAATCTTGCTCACCATCTCCACAATAAGCTGGACAAAATAAACTATTCAGTCCACGATGCCCCTAACATCTTTGCCATAAAGCTATATCTGTCTGCAGCTTCATCAATCTGAAATTTATAAGGCAGTATATCAAATAAACTGTTGAGTGTAAGCCAAAGAAGTATTCAGAGAAGCAGCTGCACAAACCAGTTTTTGAGTTGGCCTGCCAGCTCCATGCCCTGACTTCCGGTCAATGCGACCAATTATTGGATTTGTCTGCAGGATGTCCTCAGTGCTGGTACACAGGACATGCTGCAACGTCTATGAATGGCGATGGCAGCATAGTAAGAGCAGAAAAGGCAAACAGATTAGAACGGATTGAAGAATCTCAAATTACGTAGTATAAGCAACAAAAGAAGATTAAAGTAAGGTTAAACATTCATTGAACAGTAAGCCATTGCTGATAAAATCAGAAAAAGCAAACCAACAGCAGGCATGCCAAAAACTAAATGGGCTCCAAAATAGGAAGAGCATCAGAAACCCAAACTGATGGAAAGCTCATCTGTTGGCATAGTGGCCAAGCCATGTGCAACTCACAGACTTGTTGCCGTGGGCTGCCTATGTTGATACTAAAGTCTCATTAGAGATTGGCTTTACAAAGAGATCGACTTCACCACTGAATCTAACTTCAAACAAATATAATCCCTGGCTATCTGTTATATAGACTATCTATCATCTATGTTAAGGCAATCAGCTTATCTTAAGATTGATATCATGTTGCTGAGATAGGTGCCACACACCACCTAATGAGCAAATAATTTATACTAGTACCAAATACATATAGAACCACTCCTGACCCCTGGGCATATCACAAAGGTTGATAAAAGGTTTTCCACGATGAAAAAGGTCAGTTTCTTGCTGCACCACTAACATATATAGGATAACTGTTTGTTGAATCTACAGCTATGAATAGAATGCTAATTGGCAACTGAAGTCTGATTCTTGGTTGAGGACTGCATGTTTTCGTTTCAAATGAGAACTCAGGACATAATACAGAAATGAACTTACTGCTAATAACTTCAGTGAATGCAACGGCACAACGCGATCATCATGATCAGCTGTCAACAACATGGTTGCTGGATACTGGCAGTGGTTACCAGAGCTTTGCTCCCAAGGTCTCCGTACATTATGAAGGGGAGAATATCTGTTTATGTTCATTAGGGCAGCAAATTGCAAAAGGGGATCAGGATAAATTCAGTAGACTAAATCTAAGGACAAAAGCAAATGTAATTATTGTTTAATAAAGGAAAAGAAAAGAACAGTCAGGTCAACTAGTCAAGCACTAAAATAATAATCAGGTGAAGCACCAAAACAATAGCAGGTCATCCAACTTAATTGTTTTGGGTTTTCGAGAAAAAAACTTAATTGTTTTGGACTGTGGCATTCCTCTGACAGAAAATCTGAGAGAAATAATTTCATCAGGAATATGATGCCAACAATCAATTTAATAATGTCCTTATGTATACAGAGACATAGCAAATTCGATTTAGCCTATGAAAATATAGAGTAAATATGGAAGCATTAACAAAAAAACACATGATGTATCCCTAGCAAACCTGCATAACTAACCCTGACAGCTGTAAGATTGTATTTTTTTATTTGAAGTCAATAATGTGACCTAATGATTTTCTCAATAGTGCAGTAATCAGTCCAATGTTGGTAGAAAAGTAAAACAGCAACTCAAATACACATCCATACTTAATGAGCCACTGGAACTCTTCTTCCTTATCTGAACAACCATAGTCTGTAGTCCAGGCATGACCTATACAAAACAATAAACAATATTTATGACCATATACAGGTAAGAGGATACATAGCTAATCAAAAGCAGAATTGAAAAATAAATGGGAAAGTACAAATGGCACCCTTAGCTATTACGACTCTCTGGGTTTGCATTCCCATATATCTTGTTACTGAGCAAACACAGTCAAGAAATGTGACAGGTTCAGAAAACCCCTAATGTCCCTTCTTAGCAGCAGTTCAGCACATGGGATCCTGTTGGATATGTTGGAGGTGGAATGGGAGAAAACACAAATGATGCAGAGCAGAAACTGGTGCTTGGGAGGATGGTGCATAGGCTGTGCAACAGAAGCAGATGAATTCCTTCAACCACGAGCACCACCAGCACAGAAGCCAAAGCTATACTTAAGAGTTAAGACTGACACATGAATTCCTACAACTTCCGTGCATGCATGTCTGCGTCTGCTTGTGCGTGTGTACCAATGTTTTCAAGACGGCTGGTCGTGTCTGGACGCTGGGGGACCATCCAGGTCGTCCAGGACGATTAGTTGTCGTCCAGGACGATTAATCGACCCTGGACAAGTCCCCTGGTCGTCCTAGTCGTCCCCTACATATGGGGACTGATATATACCATATATATTATGTAGCTATATGCAATACACATTATACCATATATATATACATGTTCTAGGCTCTAGAGTCTAGATAGGTCAGCTGGCCACTTACCTGGCTGCTGCAGAGCCCTTTCTTGTCTTGCTGGCTGCTGCACACTGCACGCTTAAAAGGAGCATCTTCGTCGTGCAGTCCTCCTCCCTTGCACAGCTGCACGCTTGCAGCAGCAGCCGCAAGGAAGAGAGGGAGGGCAGCTGGAAGGGAGGAAGGGAGGGAGGAGAAGCTGGGAGACAGAAGGGAGGAGAGGAGAGGAGAGGAGAGGAGAGGAGTGAATGTGTTGTGCTGAAATGAGTGAGGGGTAGATAACATAAACCCTAATGGGCTTGGGTCAAAATATAAGGCAGCAAGCTAGGCCCAACTCTGAGATGCAGCCCATCTACTGACTGGACCATCTCCTGACTGGACGCCAGACAACCTGGACGGACGATTAATCGTGACTAGTCGACGACTAATCGGACGACCAGTTTCCTGGTAGTTCTGGCCAAGTCGGAGGCCTGGTCCGTCCAGGACGATTAGTCGCGATTAATCGCGATTAATCGGACGTCTTGAAAACATTGGTGTGTACTAAGAACAACTTTTAGAGGGATTATTTGATTTTATTTGAACATACCAATTGTAAACTTGTGAAAACGGAGCATGTCCATGACGCCAACATGAGCGAGAGCACACCCGAAGAGATCAGGCCTCTGCAATAGTATGAGTAGTTAAGTTAATGCATGGCAGCACAAATACTGCATTGTAATAATAACACACAAAAAAAAACAAGTCCATGAAGTATTGTGTTATGTGCTTGAGCACAGGAGGGAGTAGGTCATAGGAAGCAGCAGTGAGAGGGTTTGGAGGAGGAGCATCATGGCCCAACTATATGGTGGCTGACACGGGGAAGACCAGTGTGGCACTGCTCAGATGAACACTACCCGTGTGAACCCTAGCTTAAAGGGGGCAGGGGGCAGGGTGAGTAGGAACCACTTATCCTTGATGATAATGACTACATAGCCTTATGTTTATAGCCAAAGGCAATACAGATATAAAGAATATTTCCTTCTGCTTTATTCTCTAACTTCCTAATCCTATCTTATCTCATGTGGTCATGACTCATGCCTAACTAAGCCTAACAAAAATGCTATAGTACCCAAAAACTTTTTCACCCATAAAACACCCTAGCCCATGGCATGACTCATGACCCAGCCAGCCGACGGCACCTGGGTCTGTTAGCAAATAATCCCAATCGAGATTGAACATGAGACATATTTTATGGAAAACCCTTGCAGTAAAAAATCACAGGCACCAACCGGCAATCTTCACTATATGAGAAATTACAAAACCCATGGAATACAATGAGTTGCCTGCTCTTTCCATGCGGCTTACAAGATGTACATATAGGGTAGACTAACTGCAATCAAATACGGAAACAAATCTGCTAAGCAAATAACCCAAACCGTGGGCCCGCCAAGCATACCCACAAGATTCACATTAGAATTCAGATCATACTTCAACAGTCACAATACATTGTATATAAAATAAGAGTTTATACCATATTACCTGATTAACAGAAGCAGCAACCAGAAGACCACCATTGCTTCCGCCTTCAATACATAAACGATTGGAACTGGTGTAACCACTAGAAATGAGGAATTCCCCGCAGGCAGCAAAGTCATCAAAACAATTTTGTTTCATTGCAAGTGCTCCAGCTTTGTGCCACTCCTCCCCGTACTCTCCACCACCTCGAATGTTTGCTACACAGACAACGAAACCCATGTTCTTGCATAGCACAACACGACTAACACTGAATGAAGGTGTTATGCTTATGTTGAATCCTCCATAACCATATAGCAAAGTTGGATGCGATCCATTAAGATTGATATCTTTCTTTGACATTATGAACATGGGAATTATGGTTCCATCCTTGCTAGGGACAAAAACCTAAGGATAATAAGAGATATAGTGGAAAATAAAAACATTACATACAAAAAGAATATTATTTGTACCAGCGAAAAGAAAAGCTAATGAACCTAACAGCAAAACTACTTTTGATGCAAGTTCAAGTTACTTATGTATGAACCATAATAGAATGCAGAATGCACAGGTAAGATATCTACCTGCTTAACTTCAAAACTTGTGCGATCAAATCCAGGAACTGAAATTTCTCGAAACATCTTCATTTCAGGGATGGTAGGTGCTAAGTTACACCTGAAAATAATGCCTGGAGAAAGAAAGCTTGTGAAGCCAATAAATACTTCCTTGTCTTCCCGTCTGCACGAGATCTCTGAAACAGCACCAATCTCCAGAGGCAACTGATGAATAAAGTTTCCAGTTCTAAGGTCTCTTATCTGCAGAATATGCTTAACATCTGACATATAACACACCAACAGTTGGTTATTGTTAACGGCGTCGGCTGACTCGAGCACATCTTTTTCATGCTCTGGAAGAACATCTGTCCACAGCTCTGGGTTTTTGATATTTACCCTTACCAGCTTATTCTTAGGGGCACTTTTATTGGTCAAAAATGTAAATTCATCACCATCATTGGCCACAACTTCATATTGAGCATCAAAATTGTCAATAAGCTTGACAAATGGAAGTAATTCCTGTGTCTCTCTGAAGCCCTCTATTCCTCGAGGAAGAGAAGAAATTTCACAATAGTATAATTTGTTGACAGGGTCACAACCTTCATAGATGCCCAATATGATGTACTGTCAAAAACACAATGTTCAGAATTTTTTCTATGCAATCAAAAAAACTTTGAGAAGGTTCAATCATGAAAGATGAAAATATTTGTTTGTAGTCCCTCTGTTCTTCCAAATCAACATGCAAACTACATATAATTTTTATTTTTATTACAAGATCCTTATATAAATGACATGAGCAACAGTGGGTTACCTTTCCATCTTCAGTGACTGAAGCACCAAAGGTATACTTTGGGTGTTCAGGATCTTTCCAGCACAATACATCCTCTGACTGATCAGATCCCAAAACATGGTAATATATCTGATGATTAAGATTGATGTTTGTCTCAGTTCCAGCATCCACTTCCCCTCCTCTACAGAAACAAGTGAGAAAAAAAAAAGAAAAAACACATGATGGGAACATTCCAAACACAACATATGATGCTGCTCCAAGTGCTTCAGAGCAAACAGATGAGATCAGACCAATTCAAACCAGAAACTTAAAAGAGGAATTATTTACAGATGAGGATGATAAGCAATGGAGATATTTAACAACAGACAAGCTTAGTTGCTAGTTTTAACATTAAATATTTGTGAAAAGTCTATTCTAAATTGGCTAGTAACAAATCTTTGACTTTGCTTGACTATTCTCAAGGTAAATAAATTAGATATAAAAGAGATTAATAGAAGCATAAGAATTAGCCACACAGAGTCCCAGAGCTGAGGACAGGTGGCTATCCACATGAAGTGACGAAGAGGTGCGGAAATGCCAAAAGAGCATTGTTTTCCTTGAGTATGCAGGAGAGCTGCATATATTTTGTATTGAAGAGAGAGATACTCGCCCCCAAAGGTACCCAAACTCACTATTAAGCAATGCCAAAAGAACTAGAAACTGGATAAATCAAGCAATCCATGCAGAGAAATATATATTAAAATCAATTAGAACTGTTTCAACCAATTTGAGAGCAAAAGGTAAGCCCGTTGGATGCATATCATAGCCAGAAATTCACATGGGAGTTGTGACACAACCAAAAAACAGCCATTCCAAACATGTCCCCAAGCAACAACAGGTCATACAGCATTGCATTCAAACAGGGCCTGAGTTGCTAAGGTTTGTTAAACCGATGCTCGTAGAGAACTCTCCTCCAAGAGTACTCTTATGTTTTCCTTTGGTGATTGCAGAGCTAGCATTCAGATCAAGGTGAGGCTAACAACGCAAACAACAGAGAACACTACTCCCTCCATCCCAAAATAACTGTCATTTGCACTTCCCGAGAAACAACTTTGACTAAATATATATTAAAAAATATTAATACCTATAATACATAATTAGTATAATTGAAAAGATCTTCGAATCTAGTTTTTTAACAAATTTATTTGAAGATTTAAGTATTGTACGTATTTTCTATAAATCGAGTCAAACTTGTGGCACGGAAACCAAAAACGACAATTAATTTAGGACGGAGGGAGTATATCTAAGTTTATACATCAATTGCAACATCTTGAATTGGCTTGGGTTGTCTTTTATCGATTTTTTTCATATTGCATTACCGCAAGCCTTTTACTCCCAAGCAATCTGGGCTTTGTCACATTGCATTAGCTATCAATAAGGGAAATTCATAATAGCAGGCTGCTGGAAAAAGGCAGTTGTAGTTGAAGATAAAGGGAAAATCAATAGGCCTACCTAGGTGCTGGATACCGACCATAGAAAAAACCTTTCCCGTCATGAGTCCAGCTGATAGATGAGAACTTTACCTGCATCCAGTCCAGCAATAGAAAAGACTTGGTTTAGAAGAACCAAGAAGCACTATTGTAGCACAAAGGAAAACTAAGCCTTTGGCAGTCTAGTGGCAAGTTGCAATACCCAGGACAATTTATCAGGCATAGGCTGCTTGTTAGTGATGCTCTTCACATGAATAGAGACCCAATCACTACCACTTTCACTTAGCCCATAAGCAATGTAGTTTCCATCCTTGCTAATAGAATATGTTGAAAGAGCAATTGTTCCATCCTTGCTTAGAGTATTTGGATCCAAAAGAACCTCTTCCTTCCCGTCCAAATCATCCTGCAATGTCAACATAGCATATGGCAGATATAGACCCATTAGTCTCACCATAAGCATACTAAAAATTATAACAATTTGCATTAGCCTCAACAATTTTAACACCCCATTGTAATAATCAGATAAGATAAAAATAGATTTATCCCGAAGAAATGTAACACGATTTTACTTATGTGATCCAAGCAAATAAGCTTAACCAATTATTTTGCCTTAACCCAACCAAATTATGCCCGATACCGTGCGGCGCAGTGCTCCACTTCCAGTGAAGGAAAGTTCCTGGCATACGCATACCTGCATGTAGAGCACGCTCTGGGCCTGGAGGCCGGTGTTGTGGAAGTGGAAGTACTTGTTCCCGCGGCGGAACGGCGCGGCGTGGCGCGGGTGGTCGAAGAGCCGCGTGACCTCGCGGCGCAGGTTCTCCCTGTCGGGGCACCCGGCGAGCACCGTCTCCGCCAGCTCCGCCTGCCGCGCCACGAACTCCTTCGTCTCCTCCGAGTCCGGGTCCTCCAGCCTGCGCGGCGCAAGGAACAACCGTAAAGCGAGAGAAACATGACTACAAACTGAACGCGCGCGGTTGCTTACCAGCGATAGGGATCCGCGATCCGAACGCCGTGGTAGTCGTCGACGACGGAATCGTCGCGGCGGGCCGGCGGGTACGCGAGTCGGGCGGCGGTGTCGCCGGCTACCGAGCCCATGGCAGCGCGCGGGAGGAGCGAGAAGCGGCGGGGGCGAGACGGCGGCGAGAGGAAAAATGCTTCGAGAGGACGGCGTGGAAGGAGGCGGCCCAGGGGAACAGATTTATGCACGAGAAGCATTGCCGCTGGGTGGGGACTCCTCTTGACTACGGGGTTGACACTGTGTTTAAAACGATAAGCGTCTGAGGCCCCGTCCGTCCATCTCATCAAATATTTAGATATATATACATATTAAATATAGACGATTTATAAAAATAAAAACATAATCTTTTTAAACTTAATTAATCTATAATTGACACTAATTATCAAATAAAACAAAAATGCTACAATATGGTAAACTTTAACAACCCCAACCAAACGTCCTCTAAAATATTTTAAAGTACAAATTCTACATAATTAGTTTTAATAGTTTTTTATGAGACAATAAGTAGTAGTAGTTGTTGGTGCATATGTTAACACTGTATCTTGCTTTAACATCTTATCATCTACTTTATCTTTTTTACTTTAGTTGTTGTAGTTCTATCTCTACTTTTAGTTTTTCACTTTAGTTGTTTTAATATGTCCACCTTTATCTTGCTTTATCATCTACTTTATTTTTTACTTTAGTTGTTGCAATCCTATCTCTATTTTCAGTCTTTCACTTTAGTTGTTGCAATCATATCTCTACTTTCGGTTATAATGGAAACTTATATGATGTAACAAAAACCCATTATAGTTAGGGCAGAGCCAACATAGGCAGCAACAGTTGTATGACTTGGAACCCACGTAGACCGAAATGAGTTGGGATGGAGTGCATGTCGCGAATCTCTCAAGGGAGGCAATACTTGTTTAGAGCTTTTCTCCCTCCTATTGGGTCCCACCACTGTCTACTCTATAACTTTTCTCCCCCTGTTCTACTCTCAAGGATACAAAGTGAAAGTGTCCCCTCTTAAGTAGATGCTTCGTATTTTTGTCAGATGTAGCATATGCCTCCTCTGCAGAAAGCTCTGACACTCTATAAGGATGCTGATCGGTGTGACATGGAGCCATGCCATCAGCGTGGAGGTTGGGGCAGTTGTCCAACCTGGAGCGTTGGACATGACCTTAGATTAATTAAGCAATAGAGAAAAATTTGCTCTCAATTCGACAGTAATTAGTATCAGAGCCTAAATTCTTCTCTTTTCTTGTGTGGCACCAATCTGTGCACCCCAACCATCCCACCACCTCCAGCCGACATAGAACCAACAACGAGGCAGCAAAAGTTGTAGTCACGGATGGGCGCGAGGCGTGCATCGTTACTACAGAGGCAACTATTGTGCGGGTGGCCGAGACAGCAAGCAAACCGCAGCCGTGACCTAGGGTGCAGTGGCTGCTACTGTTGCCCTACGCGTAGAGGTGGAACATCCTAGAGGTTCACGGAGCCCTTGTAGGCATTGCAAGCTCTCACCATCACTGAAGTGATGTCATGGATGCCATGGTTGGCGCGGGTCACCAGCAACTGTCTAGACCGCCATCAAGGACTCCTGTGGGAACATGGCATGACCCATGCTCAGTAATACCAAAAGCGAGGGAACGATCTCATTCAAATCATATCCTAGCTTTGAGGAAGGAGGACGATACAATTGTGACTGACTAAGGGGATCTAGAGGTGGAGGCTATGGCTTTCTACTCTAATCTATTCACGTGCCAAGAGGATCTTGATCCATGATCGATCCTAGACCGAATTTCGACAAAGGTAGCGCCCCTAATGAATGACATACTGATGAAACCTTTTGCTGCAGAGGAGGTCCAAGAAGCTTTGTTCATGATGGGAGCAAGTAAGGCTCTAGGACCGGTGAAAGGTCCTTGTTTGGTTTGGGTAATTGAGTGACAACTTAGGTGGACTAATAGTGTTTATGTGAGATACACAGGAGATTAGTCCACAGGTGATTATGTGATGATGGAGGAGCTCATTGCATATGAGACATGACATTGAGTCATGTGACCAAGGTGGAGAAGATCAAGATGAGGCTTGGCTCGATGGACTGGTTGCAAGAGTGAAGGGCAAGTCGGAGGCTTTGAAGCGAGGGACCGCGTGTGACGGTGAAGCTTGAGCA